>Ga0302215_10000056_pt1 | contig 92230 bp, 61 predicted proteins | sample II_Fen_N3_1_FD_194580 | JGI IMG/M metagenome (GOLD analysis project Ga0302215, IMG submission 194580) | Peat permafrost microbial communities from Stordalen Mire near Abisko, Sweden - II_Fen_N3_1 | ecosystem: Environmental > Terrestrial > Soil > Wetlands > Permafrost | place: Sweden: Abisko... | reverse complement strand
GGAGCAGTTGGAGGGGATTTTGATTGCGACGTCGAATCTGGCTTCGAACTTGGACCCGGCGTTCGAGCGGCGGTTTCTGTTCAAGATACGGTTCAGCAAGCCTTCGTTGGAGGTGAATGAGCAGATTTGGCGGAGTAAGTTGGGGTGGCTGGATGCGGAGGGCTCCAAGCGGCTGGCGGCGAGTTATGCGTTTTCGGGTGGGGAGATTGACAATGTGGTGCGGAAGGTGGCGATGGAAGAGGTGCTGACGGGCGAGAAGCCGGGGATGTAGAAGGTGGCGGGGTATTGTGAGGCGGAGAGGTTGAGTGGGAGTAGGGTGAGGAAGAGGGTGGGGTTTGTGTGAAATTAAATATAAGTTATGGAAATATTAAATTATATATATTATATTTGTGCAAGTGGCACTTGCACAAATTGAAGACTCATAGTAAAACACATGCCCGAAACCAATCGCCTGGAATACAAACGTGAACTCAATTCCGATGTGGATATTGAGAAGGAAGTTATTGCTTTTTTGAATTATCCTGAAGGGGGTGTAATATATTTCGGTATTGATAAAGATGGAAAAGTGCTGGGAGTTTCAGACTTGGACAGCGACATGCTTAAAATCAAAGATCGTATAAGGCACAATATTGCTCCATCGGCGATGGGATTGTTCGATGTTGTTTCTGAAACCCGAGAAGGCAAAGAACTAATAAAAATTATCGTTGCCAGTGGTAGTGAAAAACCGTATTTCAAAAAGAAGTATGGAATGACGGAGAAAGGTTGCTTTATTCGGACGGGAACTGCGGCTGAGCCTATGTCACAGGTTATGATTGACAAGCGATACGCTACCCGTGTGCGCAATTCCATTGGTAAGATTAAATCGCATCGGCAAGATTTGAGTTTTGAGCAACTTCGAATTTATTATGATGAAAAGAATAAGCCACTAAACAAGCAGTTTAAAAGGAACCTTGAATTGCTTACTGAATCGGGTTCGCTCAATTATGTGGCTTATTTGCTGGCAGATGAGAATAATACGTCTATTAAAGTTGCTAAATACAAAGGCACAAGCCGAGTGGATCTTATTGAAAGCAATGAATATGGATATTGCTCGTTGATTAAAGCTACCAAGAGTGTTTTGGATAAGTTGGATCTTGAGAATAGGACAGCTGCAACGATTACGTATAAAGAACGGATTGATGAACGATTTTGGAATTCGATTGCTTTAAGGGAAGCTGTTATTAATGCCATTGTACATAATGATTTTACCCGTGAAGTACCACCAAAGTTTGAGATTTTTTCGGATAGGATTGAAATAACTTCGACTGGGTCTTTGCCAGAAGGTATGACGGAGGCGGAATTTTTTGAGGGATTTTCAATTCCACGAAACAAGGAGTTGATGCGGATATATAAAGATTTGGAATTGGTGGAGCAGTTGGGGTCGGGCATTCCAAGGATTTTGGAGCACTATGATGTGACGTGTTTTAGGTTTAGTGAAAACTTCTTGAGGATGGTTTTTCCGACTTCTGGGCAAGTCACCGCGCAAGTCACCGCGCAAGTCACCGCGCAAGTCATCGCGCAAGTTACCGCGCAAGTCACCCCCCAAGTAATAGAATTATTGAAAGTCTTTTCGGGGGAACTTACTAGGCAAGAATTGCAAGATAAATTGAGTCTGGTCCACAGGGAAAACTTTAGAAAAACCTATTTACTTCCAGGTTTATCAAATGGCTTCATCGAATTAACAATGCCCGAAAAACCAAATAGCAGCAAGCAAAAATACAAATTGACCGAAAAGGGAATAATAGCTAGGGATATAGTCTAGCTAGGCGATTTTTTTGTAATTTTAGTTACTTAAAAATGCTAGAATGTTCCAACCCAATTCCCCCTACCACTACCTCCGCGACCTGACAGCGCCAACCACCCTGCTGTATGTGGAGGACGCGTTCAGTCACTCCATCAACGACTTCCTCCGGGAGCATTTTTCGGAATTGACGGAAATGTTCGAGGAAGCCAACATGAACCTGTTGTACCTGCCGCTGCTCTTTGAGAGTGAGGCGTATCAAGAGGTGCTTCGGTACAACCATCCGTACCTGGGGCCCGACTTCGGCCAATTGGAGGTGGCTGAAGTGTATGCGAAGTTCTTTCGCAAATACAAGTTGGGGAAGGGGCTGAAGGGGCTGTTGGTGATTGATGCGGAAGAGAGTGAGCGGAAGGGCGTGTTCAGCCATTTGGAAGAAGGGGTGGATTTGAGGGGGCAGTTCAGGGAGATTGCGGAACGGGTCCAGATGGTTGTTTCGGAGCCGGACAGCATCTATGCAGGCACGTTGAGTACGGATTTGCTCTGTTTTGAGTTTGAGCCGGAAGGCCGGGACTTGACGATGGATCCGGAGGTTTGGGAGCGGATTCAGTGGTTGAAGGAAAATGCGACTTTGAAGGTGTTGGGCAGGGTCATTGATGAGTTGCAAAAGGTGACCAATAAGGTGAGCCGGCTGTTTGTGACCAACGATTACAGGCTGTTCTTGAAGGATTATGGGATGAGGGAGGTGGTGATGCCGCCGTTGTCCAAGTGTTTGTACCTGCTGTTTCTGAGGCATCCGGAGGGGATTCGGTTCAAGGAACTGGGGGATTATGAAGATGAGTTGTTGAGCATCTACAATTTGATTTCGCTGCGGGAAAGGCCGGACGATATTCGGGAGAGCATTCGGGCGATGACCGATCCATTGAACAATTCGGTGAATGAGAAGTGTTCGAGGATTCGGGCGGCGTTCATGGAAGTCATTACGGAGGATTTGGCTGAAGTGTATTTTGTGACGGGGCGGCGTGGTGAGCTCAAAGGGGTGAAGTTGGACCGGGGACTGGTGGAATTTCAATAGGTGGCCGCAAGGCTTGCAAAAATCAAAAGACTTTTCATTTGGGTGTAGCTTTGTGGCAGTAACTAATACGCAAGGCTATGAAAAAGAATTCTTTGAAAATTGTTTTCGTCATTGACGAGAGTGGATCGATGTCGGGTAGCGAATCGGACGTGATTGGTGGGTTCAACGGGTATGTGGACAAGGTTCGGAAAGACAATCCGGGGGAAGTGGTGGTGTCGCTCTACAAGTTTAGCGACGTTGTTTCGCGGGTGGTCGCCAACAAAAAGATTTCAGCTATTAAAAAATTGACCGAGGAGGATTATATGCCTGGGGGGTTCACGGCGTTGTACGATGCCATCGGGCAGGCGGTGACAGATACGGACGGGGAGGTTGCGGCGTTGACGGGCGAAGGGAGGCCGGATGCGGTGTTGGTGGTCATCATCACGGATGGGCAGGAGAATGCGTCGAGGGTGTTCACGGGGGAATCGGTGAGGGCATTGATTGGTACGCACGAGCGGTTGCTGGATTGGAGTTTCGTGTACTTGGGGTCGGGGCTGGAAAACTTGGAGGATGCGGACAAGATGGGGATGAAGAACAAGGTTTCGAGCAAAAAGGCGAACTTGATGTCGAACTTTAGCAGTGTGGCGGAAGTGAGTGCGAACTTGATTTGCTTTGACGGAAAGTCGAAGGAGGCAAAAATAAATAAATTGATGGAGGATTTGAAGGATAAATAAAAATTGCCTGAATGAATACATTTTATTGATTTTAGTGTTAAATTTGTGGGTTCAAAAAATCAATCTCCATGAAAAAAATTGGTATCGTTTTGTTGTTCGCTCTGTTGGCGAATTTTGTTTCGGCTGAAGTGGTTAAGAACATCACCAATTTGGCGGCTGGTAAGTTGAGTACGGTGTTGAATGCGACGGAGAAGGCTACGGTAAACAGATTGACCATTCAAGGCATGGTGAATGCCAGTGACTTGCTTTGTATGAGGAGTGAAATGCCGATGTTGACGGATGTGGATTTGTCGAGTTCGAAGATGATGCCCCCCGTGGTGGGGAGTACTGATACAGGAATTCCGGCGTATGCCTTTTGCAAGACCTATGCAGGAAATCAGAACCTGAGGTCCTTTAGCTGTCCTAAAAATACCTCGTACATTGGTGAGTACGCGTTCGGTTATTGCTCGAGTCTGACAAACATTGCATTGGACAGTTGCATTTATTCCATAGGGCAAGGAGCCTTTGCAGGTTGTACGGCACTTACGTCGGTCTATCTTCCCGATTGTCTGAATATCATCGATCGAATGGCGTTTGGCGGATGTACCGCGCTAAGTGGACGGGTGACCATCCCCAATGCTGTTAAGACCATTGTGGACTGTGCATTCGACCATTGTACCAAATTGAACGAGTTGGTTATTGGAACTTCAGTCGATTCTATTGGCATGGAGGCATTTAACTGTTGTTATTCGTTAAGCAGCGTGCGGTTTTTAGGTAGTAAGAAAACCAAGGTGGGCGACGGGGCATTCAATGAACTGGCTCAAGGTTCCATCATCTATGTGCCGGTTGGAAGCAAATCCATGATAGTGACACGGGGAGCATGGCTCTCCATGACCACGCTGATGGAGTATAGGACTAGAATCTCCTCGGTTTCTGCGGCCAGAGAATCGGCAACATCCTTAAAGCTTATGGCGAATTTCGACTTTCTTACTGAAGATGAACCCATAGAATCGCATGGATTCTGCTTGAACAGATATGGCATGGCAACCATCAACGATAGTTTGGTGGTAAATGAAAATGTGCCGACACTTGGTAATTACACCAACATAGTCACAACCTTTTCGCCAGGAGTGGTGTATTCTGTCCGGCCTTATGTAATCGATCGGTATGGTGTGATTTATGGAACAGAGATGACAGTTACGGCACCTGCGATGCCGGGAGCCGCGGGTATGGTCTATGGTCCTACTGAAGTGGTAGAGGGAGAAAGCGAAGTGGGTTACTCAGTGTTACCCATTGATTTTGCAACGTCGTATGTCTGGGTTTTGCCGAAGGGTGTAACCGGAACAAGTACTGCCAACTATATCATTGTGTCGTTTGCTAAAGGAGTCTTTTCGGGCACCATCAAGGTATTTGGAAGAAATGAAAACGGTGATGGAGGGGCTTCCACCATCACATTTAAGGCAAATCCAGTGCCCAAAGATGCAGGGAAGATATTGGGTTACTCCAGTTTATGTCAAGGCGAGAGCCAAGTGACTTATTCCGTTCCAGTCATTGAGGGAGCGACTTCGTATGTTTGGACATTGCCTACGGGTGCGTCGGGAAGCAGTACGAGCAATTCGATAAAGATTGATTACTCCAAAACGGCTGTTTCTGGAAAAATCACGGTGGCCGGAAAAAACAATTGGGGCCTTGGTACAATCTCCTCTCTGGCCGTAACGGTGCACCAACTGCCGAGTGTTGAGTTGCGGGACACTGTGGTGACGTATGCGACTGCATTGACTCTAAACCCAGTGGTAAAATACACTGAAAGTGGCGTGCTGAAATACAAGTGGACGCCTTCTACGAATTTGAGCAACGATTCCATATTGAATCCAGTTGCCACGGCTTACAACAACATCACATACACGCTGACTGTTACGACACCTTACGGATGTACTTCGTCCAAGGACGTGAAGATTAGTCTCAAGACCATGGACAAGCCTGTAATTGGCATAGTCGGAATTGTTAACGGCAAGAATAGAATTGCATGGAACAAACCTGTTTCACAAGGGGTTGCATCGTACTTGATTTATAAGGAAACCAACGTGACCGATGTGTACGAGAAGATCGGTTCGGTGCCCTACGATTCGTTGAGCGTCTTTGTGGATGCCAACTCGGTGCCTGATGTTAAATCGAGCAAGTACAAGATATCCGTTTTGGACAAGAGTGGTTTGGAATCGCTTCAAAGTGAATCGCACAAAACCATGCACCTTTCCATCAACAAGGGACAGAACTCAAGTTGGAACCTCATTTGGGAAGCCTACGAAGGGTTCAAACCTACCACGTATAATATTTACCGGGGAACTTCGCCTACGAGCTTGAATTTCTTGGATGCGACCTCTGCCAGCAGCACGCAGTACACCGATTTGGAAGCGCCAAGCGGGAATGTGTATTACCAGTTGGAGGTGATCAGCCCCAATTTAGTGAGCCCGACCAAAGTTTCTTTGTTGCGTAGTGTCACGGCGACGTACAATTCTTCGAGGTCCAATGTGGCGGCGGGAATAGTGAATGGTCTGGATGAAACGACTTCAGCAATACTTGTTTACCCCAATCCGATGAAGAACGTTTTGAACATTAAGATGGAGGGCGGCAGCACTTTTGAGATTTTGAATCTGACCGGTCAAGTAGTTTACAAGGGCGATTTGAAAGAAAGCACTGTTGTCAATACCAGCAACTTCAAACCAGGAATGTATATGGTCAAGGTCGAGGTGGGCACTGGGTATGAATTCAGAAAGGTAATCAAGGTCGAGTAAAGTTCCCTTCGATTGTAAAGACGTAAGCAAAGTCGCAAGGTTTTTGTTTCGGGAAAGTAATAGTCAGACCGTTGGCATCTTGGGTAAAGTTAATTTTGTCTTTGCAACCCAAGAGGCTGACTTTCTTGACTTTGCCGGCGGTTTCGCTAAGCAGGGTAATGGTGACGGGTTTGTCGCTCCAATCCAGAGAAATAGCATACAACATTTTTCCCTTGGTGGTGAATCGGAAGGAACCTTCCTTTTCAGTTTTCCAAGCGCGGGTACCATAGATGCCTTCGCCGTTGATGCTCAGCCAATGGCCTACGCCCAATAGGATTTGTTTTTGTTCTTCGGGAATGGTGCCGTCGCTTTTGGGGGAGATGTTGAGCATGTAGTTGCCGTTGCGGCAGACGTTTTCGACCAACTTGCGAACGATGGAGCCGGCGTTGGTGAGTTTCATGCCTTCCACATAGCCGAATTTTTCGCCGATGGGGTCGTCCACTTGCCAGATGTAGTCGGTTTTTTCCTTGGGGGCGCGGCCTTGACGTTCGAAGTCGCGGATGCTGCCGGCTAGGTAGGCGTCGGATTTGGTGCTGATGGAGACGGTTTTCCCCCATTCGCGGGCACGGTTGTAGTAATAGGCGGCAAAGCGCAATTTGATGGAGTCGAGTTGGCGGCTGTTCACGCCGTTGTCGAACCAAAAGAGGTCGGGGTGATACTTGTCTACGAGTTCCTGGCAGCGGGCCAGCCATTCTTCTTGGAAGGCTGCGCTTTGGTCGGCTTTGGTTTGGTCATCCATCACTTCTTCGCCATTGATGGGTGTCTTATGGACGATAGGCTTTTGGGGTGGACCGTAGAAATCGGCGTAACGGGGGTCGAACAGGTCGGTTTTGACGTTTAGTTGGGGGTACATGAAGTCCCAATTCTCCATGCGGTGATTGGACACGCCGAACTTGAGGCCAAGTGCACGGACGGCTGTGCCTAGTTCGCCTATGAAGTCGATGTGCGGCCCCATATTTTTGGCATTCCATCGGGTCAGTTTGCTTTCGTACATGGCGAAACCGTCGTGGTGTTCTGCGGTGGGGATCACGTATTTGGCACCGGCTTTTTTAAAGAGTTCAGCCCATTCGGCGGCATTGAATTTCTCCATCTTGAACAAGGGGATGAGGTCTTTATAGCCAAAGGTGTCGACTCGGCCGAAATGTTCTTCGTGCCATTTTTGGACACCGGCATTGCTGTACATGTGGCGCGGATACCATTCGCTGGCGTGGGCCGGCACGGTGTAGACGCCGTAGTGGATGAAGATACCGAACTTGCCGTCTAGAAACCATTCGGGTACTTGGTAGTTTTGTTCGATGGACTTCCAAGTGGCTTGGTTCGGACCGGCTGGAATTGGGGCGGCTTTGCCATTGGGGAGCTTAAGGGTTATGCGGGGCAGGTTGGGGCGGAAGTTGGAGGAATCGATGCTATCTTGCGCATAAAGCCCTGAAGTAAGGGATGTGAGAAGCAGAACAATAATAGTTAATCGGATGGTATTCATAGAGTTGTAGCTAATTGAGTGAGGAGTTGTACGGGCCTTATTAAGCCTGAGTGTTCCAGGGGTGAATCGTTGGTGATGCCTTCCTGGCTGATGTTCGAACCCATCCACATCCATAAAACGCCTGGACTGGCCGAGGCTGGCGGGTTCAGAAAAATGGATTCTGGGTCGGTTTTCGAAACGGATTTGCTCGCTGGAAGTGTTAACCAGTGAATTAAGAAGATTCCCAAAAGAAGTACGTTGCGGATTGGTTTCACTTTTTGTCGATTTTACATAATTTATGGATTGGTTGCCATCAATTCTATCATTTCAATCAACCCCTTCTCTGTACGCAACCGAATTCCATGCCTTCGAATCAAGGCAGACAATTCCATTTTTTTTTGTTTGGGAAACAGACTCAAAAAGGCAGTTCGGTTGAGGTGCCTTAAAAGGATAAATGCTCCCGAGGGTAATTTTATGTAGTACAACGGCGATTGGCCGTAGGTTTTGCGGGCATAGGAGCCTTTATCGGTGGCAATGACTTCATCAGGTAGGGCAATGACGCGGCGTTGGATATAGAGGGAATAGCTTGCCTCGACGGCGACTTGGGCGAAAATGTCCTTGGGCCGGGTGGAGGCGGAGTCGCTTATTTGGAGCCGTTTGAAGTGGACGGGGCGGTTCAGACTGTCGGTGGTCCAGAACTCGTTGATGTAGGCTTTGTCAATGATGAAAGGCGTGAAATTGGACTTGTTGTACCAAATGACTTCGTCGAGGTATCCGTGGTACTTTATTTTCTCCCCCTTGATGGTGACGCCGCTTGAAAGAAGAATGGTGCTTTCAGCCCAATTGTTGTTGAAAAAGATGTTGCCGAAGTGTTTGGATTCGTTCACATACAGTTCGCCGGTGAGTTTCGGTGTGAACAGGGTGTCGATGCTCTGTGCGCGGAGGGATGCGCTCAGGCACAGCGAGGCAAGAAAGGCAAGGAAGAGCAGCTTTTTCATTTTTCCGTTGCGTTTGTGGGGTTGTTCACTTGGATGCGGGTGATGGCGCTCAGGGGCGTTCCGTCTTCGGCGAAACCTTCGGCCTTAATGATGAAATCGCCGGTGTTTTCGGAAGTGAAGAAGGTCTGGTCGGTTTGCGCGGCGGCGGCAGGATTCCAGTACAGGAGTTGTTTGTAGAAGGGAGTCCTGGCATCGCCGGAAGCAGGCGGCCGTTGGTCGTAACTGCTTTTGCCGACCGTGACGGTGTCGTTTTTCAGGCGTAGGGAATGAGGCCCAGGCACCGTCTTGAGGATTTCGTTCGAGTTGGATTGGATGGAAATGATGCCGAAAAATACGATGTCGCCCATGGCCCTTTTATCTTCGAGCACGTCTATTTTACGGATGTTTTCGGAACCCAGCGGGATGATTTTGTGCAAGTCGTCCAAGTAAACGCCATCCAAAAAGACGGTCGCGTCGTTCCGGCCGTAAAATTGCTGTTCGCGAGTGATGGTGCGAACATGGTAGACGCCGTCTTGCTTGGTGAGCTTGATGGAAGGCAGTAACTCCACGGCGATTTCAGGGAAACTGTCCAGGGTCACGTATTCGGAGGGGCGGATCGATTTGACGGGACGACGGTAAAGTAGGGGCACAAACGGTTGAGGAGCGGACGAAGCCTTCTCCACTTCCACGTTGAGGGACGCGTAAATCTTGTTGATGTAAGCGATGTCCTGGCTTTTGCTTAGAAAGTCTTTGGTCGAAGGCTGTACCGCACGCAAATCGGGTTTCCACGGTTCGGAAAGGTCGAAATTGTCTTCCACGACGATTTTCCAATTCTGGTCGGCGGGCATTTCTTTTAGGCTGAAAAACAGCTCCTTACCATCGTAATACGGACTCAATTGCAGTTGGAAAAGCCCTTCCTGGTTGGTGACGGCGTATTGCAGGTTGGCCACGCTGTCGGAGCAAGACAGCAACACGATGGCATCCTGAACGCGTTGGTTGGTGACGGCGTCCAACACCCTGCCTCTCAGTATTTTCGATGGTTTATCAACCAAATAACCCAACGCTTTCGCCGATGGTTTCAACGATGGCGAGCGTAATGTTTCGATCGTGGATTTCTCCAGGGAAAGGCCTTTTGGTACCTCATAGACGGAAACAGCCAGGTTCGCTTTGGAGAACGCACTGCCCAGATGCAACGTGACTTTTTCGCCGGGTAGGTAGGCCGCCTTGTCGGTTCGTAGCCAGAGCAGGGAATCCGTTTGTTGGAAACTATTTGTATCGGCTGAAACCGTGGTTCGAATGTTCAGGTCTTTGTCCAATCGGTTGGCGATTACAAGTTCGCGGTGAAAATAAGAGGACTCGCCCACGTTCTTCATAAAGGCCGTGAACGCAACGAACTGATAGACATCGGAATGCAGGCTGTCCGGGAGCACGACGCTGCCGGTAGCGACTCCTGCCGAAACGGCTACCCGAATTTTTAGGACGGGTTCCGATTTCGGGGCCCTCAACTCGATGTAACCGACTTTGCTCAAATCTGAGGGTTTTTTGGTCGCGGCATCCAGTACGCTGAGCTTGAAGAAGAGCGTTTCGCCCGAAACATAACTGGGCCGGTCCGTTTGGAGGTAAACGGTTTCCTGGGTTTGTGCCATCACGCAGGTGGTGAGGAATGCCAGGAAGAGCAGGCTGGTTTTGAGTAGGTTCGTCATCGGCTCAGGCTTTAGCGCGTGTGGCTCCACCAACTGGGGAAGGGTATGACTTGAAATTCGGGATCGTCCGTTGCGTGACCGTCTTTGTAAACTTTGTAGTAGGCACCGCCAGAATCAGGGATGTTGTCGGTGTAGATGGACTTGACGGCGGTTCTGCGGATGAAGTAGGCTGCTTGTTGCACGGAGGAAACTTCGAACAGCCCCAACACGATGCTGGACGTGTTGCTGGTGCAGTGCATGTTGCCGATGAGCTGGGAAGTGATGGGGTCGAACATCTTGCCGGTGGCCGAAAGCTGCTTGTTTGCCTCCACGTAGAAGCGGTAAGTATCTTCGTTGATGGTGTACTGCTTGTAGCGGAAATAGTAGATGGTGCTCATGGTCGGATACGAGCTGATGCCGTAGATGTTCGGATCTTTGGGCATGAAGCAGAGCAGGTGATCCTTGATTTCAGCCGAGTCGGTCTTTGCGCGTTCGTCGGTGATGTTGGCTGTTTCGTTCAAATTATAGGTGCCCCAGCCGAAAATGAACCAATACCAATTTTGACCGGCAGGATTGGTGGGGTCGATTTGTTCTTGAGTGAACAGGTACTGAACCACGATGTTGGACTCGAAGCGGCACAACGGTTTCGGGTTGGGGGCGGTGGCGTTTTTAAACAGGTCCACGCGGATGTCGTAGCCGCCAACGGATTTCAGCTCGCCGAACGAATTGAGGTAGTCTTTGGTGACAAACGTGTTGTAAAGCGTATCGATGGTTTCGGAGGCCATGAGCTTTTGAGGGTCCGATTCGTAGACCTCGCCGTTGCCGGTGGTGATGTGCAGCACGTAAGAGCGCCCTGCAACGGCCCTAAAGCTGTCGGGCAGCCAGTATTTGCCGTCGGCCTGATACGTAAGGCCGAAGGTTTGGCCTTCGCTGTCGGTCACGTTCAGGACGGCGTTGGAAACGTAGGTCGATTTCACCGTGGAGTCGGAATTGTAGGGCCGTGCCTTAGACAGGATGATGCAGAACGGTCCGGCACCGTCCGTGATGAGGCCTTGAACCACCAGGGCTTCCCGGTTCTGATCGACCTCGGGTACGAATATTTCCGAACAACTGACAAAGGGCAGCCCTATTAGGAGTATCAGGAGGATATGTTGCAGCAGTCGCTTCATGGGTGGGTTAAAAGGTGAAATTGTAGGTGATGGTGGGTATCGGTTTCTCAATGATGTACATCTTGTACAGATGGATGCTGTTGTTGAAGCCTGTTTCCAAGCCGGCGGTAGACTTGTAGAACACCGAGTAGGGGTTCTTCTGTGCGTACAGGTTCAGGATGGCGATGGTCCAGCTGCCCTTCCAGGACCGTTTCAGTTTGAGGTTCTCATCGTGGGTGAAGGCGATGTCGAGTCGGTGGTAGTCCGGCAGGCGGTATTTGTTGCGGTCGGAATAATAAATGTACTGCTTGCCATTGAACTCGTACTTGAGCTCAGGCAGCGTGACGGGGCGGCCGGTGCTGTAATTGAACGTGGCCGAAGCCATCCATCGGCGGGTGAGGTGGTAGTTGCCCACCAGCACGACGTTATGGGGCTGGTCGCTGCCGGATGGGTAATAGCGGTTGCCGTTGATTTGGTCGGTAACGAGGAGGCCGGTGGTGTGCCGCAGCGAGCGGGAATACGTGTAGTTGGCCCAACCGGTGAGCCTTCCGGTGTTCTTTTTGAGGGAAAGTTCCAATCCGTAGTTGTAGCCAGACGCGTTCAGCAGGTCGGATTCGAGGTCGTCGTTCATCAAGAGTTCAGCCCCGTCCCTGTATTCCAGGATGTTGTGCAGTTTTTTGTAGTAAATTTCGGCGGAGGCTTCCACGGCGTTGTGGTCGAAGTTCCTGAAATAGCCCAGCGCCACTTGGTCGCAAAGCACGGGTTTGGTGTTTCGGCTGCTTAACTGATACACGTCGGTGGGCGACATCACCGTGGTGTTGGAAATCAGGTTGATGAACTGGCTCATCCGGTTGAAGTTGAGCTTCAGGGAACTCACATCGTCCAGCGTGCATCGCAGCGAGAGCCTGGGTTCCAGGCTGGTGGTCCAGTCGGTGGTGGTGCCCAAGTTGGCGTATTGGCTGAACCGTAGCCCGACTTCGGCGCCAAGGATGGAGGACAAGTTGATTTTGTCGCTCACGTAGGCCGCCATTTCCAGACCGTTTTGGTCGGCCACCTGTTTGCGGATTACTTCCGAAAGCGGCCCAAATGGATCCTGGGTGCCAGGCTGGATGTTGTATCGGATCGCGTTCAGCCCGAAATCCAGGTTGTGGACGTCCGAAAGCTGCCAGTTGACATCGAGCTTGCTGTTGTAATAATGAATGGCGGAATTGACCTTGAAGGCTTGTGCAGGCGTCAGGGTGTCCGATTCGCTCATGTCGTTCCTGTAACGGCTCAGCCCCGCCATCCAACTGGCGTTGAGCTTTTCGGTGAACTGATGCGTGTATTGGACGGACCCCAGCAGGTTCTCGTAGTGGAACTTATTCTCGTTGCTCAAGCTGTATTTGTCATCGCTGAAATAACCGAAAAGCGCCAGTTTGTTTTTGGGATTGAACTTGATGTTGAGTAAGGCGTTCAGGTCGAAAAAGTTGACTGAACTGTTCTTGAGGTCGGCTTCGGGCATTTGGTGGAGCAACCAATTTGAATACGAGGTTCGGGCACCGACCAGCAGGCTGACTTTTTTGTTGAACAGGGGCATTTCGAGGTTCAATCGGGTATCCATCAGGCCGATGCCGCCTTTCACGGAGGTTCGGTCGGGGTTGCTTCCCATCTGGATGTCCATCACCGAGGAGGCGCGCTCGCCGTATTTGGCCGGAATGCCGCTCTTCAGCAGGGTTACATTGCTCACGCCGTCGGAATTGAGGGCTGAAATCAGTCCGAAGGCATGTGCGGAATTGAACAGGGGCACGTCTTCGATGAGGATGAGGTTTTGGTCCTGGCTGCCACCGCGAACGAAGAATCCGGTGCCGAACTCGCCAGTGGACTGAACTCCGGTGAGCAGTTTCAGGCTTTTTAGCACATCCTTCTCGCCTAGAAACAAGGGCAACTCCTTGATGGCTTTGGCGTTGAGCTTGATGGCGCTCATCTGGGAGCTCACCACGTTTTGGTCGGCCGCCTGGTCGTTGATGACCACTTCCTTGAGGCGGATGGTTCGCCTGGCAATCTCAAAATCGACCATGCCGTTGCCAAAAACACTGATGCGGCGGATGTCTTCCCCGAAACCGGTTTGGTTGATGGCGATCTCGTATTCGCCCACGGGGACCATGACTTTGTAGTTTCCGTCCTTGTCGGTGGTCGAGGTCAGGTTCAGGGCTTCGATGCTCAGCGTGGCCCCTTTTAAGGGCAAGCCAGTATAAACGTCGGTAATCTTGCCGCTGACGCTGGCTTTCGCTCCTTTTTCAAGGCTGCTTCCCTCGCCAATGAGCAACACGCCGCTACTGTTGGTATTGTTGGAATAGTTCCGGATTTCTTCGGGCACGAACACGTAGCAATCGGGTTTGATCTGAATGCATTCCAGGTGCACGTTCCGTTTGATGATGGCCAGACAGTCGTCAAGGGACATTTCAGCCATGGACTCTTTGAAGAGTTTGTCCTCGAACCAGGCGGACTTGTAATAGAGTTTGACGTGATGCGTGCTTTCCAGTTTGGGTGCCAATACATCAAACTTGACAAGTCCGTTTTGTTGGGCAGGGAGTGAACCTGAGAAAACAAGTACGATAAGGAGGACTAGTAACTTGAATTTCACGACTGTCAGATTAAAACGGCGGATAAAGGTAACAATAATACTTTTAAGAACTTACCTTTTTGCCGTCTTGAAAAACTACTATTAAATTAGTTTTTCATCACCATCCGGCAGGTCTTCGTCGTACCCTTGTTCAACACCACCAAATACGCACCGTTCCCCAATTTCCCAGTCTGTATGGTCGCATTGGGCGAACCGTTGAGCGATTGCCTCATCAGTGTCTTTCCGCTCAGGTCAAGTATCGAAACAGCATCGTATTCAGCTACGTTGACCAAGTTGATCTGCTCTTTAAAAGGCGAGGGGTAAATGCTCAATCCATTGGCGGTAATCTCGCCAATTTCGGTCGTGCTGACATTGGCCACCACGGTGGTGAAGGTTTCAGCCGGTATCCCAATGGACGAAAGCACCTTCCCCGGTTTGTAGGTCACCGAAACGGAATCGCCCTTGATGACGGCACTGGAAAGTGTCAGACGAATAATTTTGGTGTTGGATGGGTAGATGTCGGATTTGGTGATTTGAAGTTTGCTACCGATTTTTGAATAGATGGTGAACATGGCTTCCTGTCCGGCTGGGTCAGCCATGACTTGATCGAAGATGAGGTAGATGGTCGTGCCGGCTGCCGTTGTGGTGGAAGACGATATCGCAGGTACGGTGATGACGTTGCTGACTGCGTTGTAGGCGAACGAGGTGACGTACAGATTGTCCGTGCGTCTCAAGGCTCCCGGCAAGTAATCGACCGTTATCACATCCGTCTTTTTCAAAATGGGTTCTTTCAACGTCAATTGAATCATGTCCTTGGTCGAACCCACCACCGATGCCGTTACCGTATCCACGCGGTTGTTCACGCGTACCACATAGTTTGTATATACTACAGTGCTGTCAATCAGTTTATTATCAAATGTTATCTGAACTTTTTTCCCGTCCGTGGTGGTTTTGGCCGAAACATAGGTGGGTTTCACCGCGACGTCTATTTCGGGGCCGAACGCTTCGAGTTTGCCTCCATCGACTGATGTGACTGAACCCGGTGCGTAGGAAACTGGCAGATAGTCTTTGCCATTGACCGGTGCGTTGGTGGTGAGGATGATGCGGGTGGAATCGTCTGCCTGTAGGCTGGCGGCGGTCAGGTAATTCATCTTCTTGTCGAACACTTTGAAATACTTCAGGTAGTTGGACGGGTTGGCCATTTTTTTGTCAAACGTGAGTTGAACCTGGTTGGCGCCTACAATTTGAACGCCTTTTAGTTTGGGTGAAGGCACCGCTCCACTGCCTTGGATGACGTCGAAGGTTTTGCCATTGTCGCCATTCTTGAAGGTCAGGGTGAATTTTTCCCAAGTGCCGTTGATCTTGGCAAGCACGTCATAATCTCCAAAGTAACCTTTCAGCACACATTTGCCATTGATGCCTGTTAAGCCCGACACATTGGTGGACCATTCCTTGTGAATGAGGTTGTAGATGGTGTCGGCGGCGATTTTGGAGGTTTTGTCCTCACGAATTACGTTGACGATGGAAGCCGGAACCCAGGTGGGCTCGGTCAAACCCCAAAAGATAAACCCTTCGATGGACGGATGCGAGAAGCAAAGCCGCATCATCTTGGCCATCTCCACTGCGTATTGGGCTTCGGTGAGCGATTTGGCCCCCATGTCGAATTCAGTCACTTTGATGGGAAGACCGAATTGTCCAAGTTGGTCGAACCGGGTCTTGAAGTTGGTGAGGTCCACGCTGGAACCGATGTGGCACTGGGCGCCGATGCCGGTGATGGGTGCGCCGTTCTGCAGCATTTTCTGAACCAAGGTCACGAAGTTGTTGGTTTGGTCCTGCCATTCGATGATGTTGTAGTCGTTGATGAACAGTCGGGCGTTCGGGTCGGCCTCGTGTGCCCATTTGAAGCAGTTCCAGTTGATGGAGTCGCCCACGATGGATTGCAGGAAGTTGGCATGGGTCGGTTCGTTCAATACGTCGTATTCCTTGACAATACCCTTGTAACGAGTGACTTCGCGTATCACGCGCATCCTGCAGGTGTCGTACATGGATTTGGGATTGGTCCGAAGGTCCATGACCCATTGGGGAATACAATGGTAGTCGGTCACGTTGTTGCCTCCCCAAAGCAAGTTGTGGGCTCGCATGTCCCAACCGACGGATTTGTACCAATTGAAGGTGTTTTCGAAGGGTGCGTAGTTCAGCACGCCCTTGGTGGGTTCGATGCCGCTCCATTTGAACTGGTTGCCGCACACGCCGTAGTTGCAGTATTTGAGCATGACGGCTTTGGTCCAGTCGTCATCGGTGGGCAGGTTACTGGCGGATGCATTGTTGATGTAGGTGTCGTCGGCATAGTACAGACGTCCTTTGATATTGGTAGTCGCACCGGCGCAGTTGAGCCTTAGGACGCTGCTGCTGTTGTTGATGTCGGTCAGTGCCAATCCGTTGATGGACACGTTGTCCTTGGTGGCTAGAAACTCGATCTTGACCATGCTGGAGGTGGCGGTGAACGTGAAGGTGGTGTCGTAAGCTATGAACTTGCCGTTGGCCTTTTGGTATTTGTCGAAGTCCTTGAGCAAAAGCTCACCGTTCAGATAAACGTCGAACAATCGGGAACCTGCGGTGCTGAAATAGAGTTCGGCGAACTTGAGGGTCAGATTATAGGTGTTGCCGGAAGTCGTTGGCAGTTGGTAGCAAAGGTATTTTCCCCAACGCTCGGACTGATAGACGAGTTGGTCGCCGTAGATGGAGGTGATGGTGTTGCTCGTGGAGCCTTTATAAGTGGTGCCCGCCGTGGCCGGAACGTAAAGGTCGCAGGCATATCCCCAAGTAAAGGCATGTTTCTTGAGTATGATTCGTACGCTGTCGGTGACAGGGTTGTTTTGTTTATCGAGAATCCTGACAGCGAAAGTCCCTTTTCGAAGGGTGTCGATTCTGGATTGGGCAGCATTATACCATGTGGTTTGCGCCATCGAAACGCATGTGAAAGTAAGGGCCAGCGTCAAAGCAGCCAATCGCTTTTTTATCTTGTTTTTCATAGGGTAGGTCAATTAGTTGCAAAGATACCATGAATACCAAATCTCAACTATTAAAAAAGGTACAAAAGCTGTAAAAATCAAGGTGGTGACAAACTGATGGAACACAATGTTAAAATGTAAATAAATAATGACTGATTACATAGTGAATAGTCATTTTATCATTACTTTCGCAGAACAGATTTGAAGGTCGTCATGAAAGGTTTTCTATTGGTCATTTTTTTCCTTCTCACGTGTTCGATTTTTGGTGAAACTGCGTATATTTCGGTTGATAAATTGCCTGTCAATAAGGATAATGACTCGCAACTTAAATTCATTCACGAAAACGAGAAGTACTTTAACCATGGGTCAACACAATGGAGTTACAGTGTTAGCAAGTCTGCACTGGTGGATGGATTGAAGCAAGCCCTGACCTTTTTTGAGACACAGGATGCGAGCAATCTGGAAGTCAACCTTTTATTGGGTGATGTTTCCTCTTATTTGTACAATCTGAACGAATCAACGTACTTGACTTCGGCAGAGAAGTATTATAAGAAAGCCATGCTGCTGGCCCCGATTGATTACAGGTCTTATTGGTTCATGGGCAAGTGCTATGCTTCGGCCAATGACTTGGTTCACGCCATTGAATATTTTAGGATGGCTCAAATACGTTTGCCAATATCGGAACCTGCCGATTTTTGGGAACAATATGCCATTGCGGCGAATCAGGCTGACATGCCGTCCACCAGCATTTATGCCATGGATCGGGCAAAGGCCTTGCTCGGTCATCCGTGTGAATTTGAAAAGTCCTATGGATTTAGTGTCCGAAGCCATATTTCAGAGGTTAACAGTGGCAGAACGTATGCAAGCAACGAGTTATGGACGTATACCGAAGGCGATAAGGTTGTCTTTACCAGCAGACCGCTCGGCATGAAAATCAATGTTGAACCCGACTGGCAGCTCGGCATCAGCAGTTTTGACAAGAAGAAATCCGTGTTTTCCATTATTCCGCCATCTGTAACAAGTTCGGACGGGCAGGAGGTGACCTATTCCATGACCATTACCGCGAAAGTAACGACCGAGGACGACGATTTGAGGGCTTTTCTAAACGGCATGATCACATCCAAGGACACGAAGAAGGAGATTGAATTCTCGGAAAAATATCCCAACATGGTGTCGTATGAATTGTTGGACAAAACTACGGATGCAAACAATGGCGGAAGACATCAATATTTGATCGGAGTTCGTAGGAAGCAGCCGTTGTATCCTGGATTGAGTTTGGAACAACCGCCACCGGTGGCAGAAAAAAATTCCGGCGAGTCTGCCGATTCAAGTCCAAAAGTAGCCAAAGGACGTTTTGCCGGAACCATTTTTTATGCCGTTCAGTTGGATGCTTGTGAGGCTATTTTTATCCCAGCCAGGCATACTTTTTGGGATGTATTTGTAAACCAGCTGATTATTGAATAGCGAAAGCTATGCCCCTTTTTGTTATTAAGTGTAAAATATACACCAATTGCTAAAACATGTTAAATAACATATTTTTTAGTACGAAATACTTGCAAAACAGTACAAAGCCCTTTATCTTTGTACTGTGTTTTTCATGGTATTAGATTTAAGGTTAAGGAAGATTGGTTGTCGTGAGACAACCTTCTTTGTTTTAGGACCTTTCGTAATTCAAGAATACTGATGCACCTGCCGAATCGAATACATTTGCTGGTATTCGTTGATTAATTTGGAACAGCGCCGGATGGTGTACTGCATCATTTTCAAATCCAAGGGTTGTCCTTTCAAACAGCTGATGATTTGGTTCATCTCAATCATGATTCTTCCTTCCATCTTCAAGGCTACATATTCGTTTCCTGGAGAAAGGTGTTGCACCTCTTCTTGCAAATCGACGAGTTCATGCAATAAGTTGGCTGGGATGTCCGCCCGCTTCTCGGCTCTGGCACGGGCTACTTCGATGACGTTTCGAATCATGATCAATTGATTGTGCTCCATCTTTTCGTACCGGTTGTCGGCAGACGATTTCTTTGCTGGCCGAAACGCTCCCCACATGCCCATGGCAAGCACTGCCAGGAAGATGAGTTGGATGATGGCCTGTGTCAGAATGTCGACAGGATTGAAGAATCCGAAATAAAACATGGTCGCGATGGAGAGTAGGGAGTATGTTAAAGTGAAAAACCACTTCATGCCCTTGCCAACACCCCTTTTGGCCAAAACATCCGACTTCCGGAGCAGACTCATCATGAAAACGGTCAGAATGACGGAGGATACGAAAAAGTTGATCATCAACTTGTATTGTTGGATGTTCAATCCAACATTCATAAATACGGCAACAAGTATGGCCTCACCCAGAAGCCATAGCAAAATAGACCAAGTTCTATTCATTGCTCTGTTAGTTTAAGTAGCGAAAAATCGAGACTGTGAGACGAATGAGTTATGCCCTAAAGATACAAGTAAAAATGACTTTTTGGTAAAAAATTACTGAAATTCATCAGCGAAGAATCAGTTTTTCCGAATAGGTTTTGTTCCTCACTATCAATTGAATAAAGTATATTCCTTTCGGATAGTCGGTCAAGTCGAGCATTTGGTTCTGCTGTACCTCTTTTTCCAATTGAACTTGCCCCAGGGTGTTCACTATTCGGATTTTTCCGGCCTCCAAGGTTGAGCTCAACTGAATGTTTCCGGTGGACGGATTGGGGTAAATTTGGAAGGCTTTATCCTGTTGCAGGTTGTCCATTCCAGTCCGAACAAAGGGACGGACCACGTTGCTGATGCGCACCTCGTCGATGTAGCCGCTCAATCCGGTGCCGATCTGCAGATCCTTGCTGCTGAGATAGGTTTCAGTCGGGGAATAGTAAAATTCGGTTAGCGAAATCACATTGCGGTTTTTGTCGCGGACAATGACCTGAATCAGTTTGGTTTTGGTGTCGCGCGTGAATGCCACATGGTACCATTCGTTCAAGGTTGGGCTCGAACCCGTTATACCTATTCGGTTGTTGAACGCCGAGAAATAGTAGCCGAAGAACACGTTGCCCCACCATGGGTTCACCTCGAGCGAGTAATTGGACTGATAGGCATCCGTATCGCCCGGTTTCCAGAACAGGTACATCCAGGCGTTCGGGTTGTAGGAGGTCAGTTTTACCCAGGCTTCGATGGTCCAGTCGCCGGTGAGGTTCAGGTTGGCGTGGTGTGGCACCGACAAGAGCGTCCCCGTCTTGTAGCTGTTGCCCATATTGGCTATGGTGGAAGCTTCGTTGGTGAGCGCCGTCAGACTTCCAACGGCATTGGGCGCCAGCGGGCTTCGGTTGCTCAGGTCGTTGTCGAAGTGCAGCAGCAGGAGCGTATTCTGGTCGTAAAGGTATGGCCCGCCGATTTGGTCGGTTTTCACAATCTTGAACGTTTCACTCATGGCTGAAATCGTGGCGTTGCCGGCATCGGAAATCCGGACCTTGCAATCGCCGCTCAAGCTGGATGGGATCACCCACTTGTAGGCGCCTGAAGGTCCTGAGGCGTTGCTGCTCAAGCTGTTCCACGAGTTTCCGTCATTGAGGGTGTACTCCACTTTGACTTGCTGAACGGTCGTGGTGCCCCATGTCAGCGTGGTGGTGTCACCGCTCACCACATAGGTGTTTCCCAACGGAGCCGTGATACTCAGGCTGTTCAAGTTGGTTTTGACAAACGGGCCGTAGGTGGTCGACACGTTCAGGTTGTCGGGAGCGGAAAATTTCAGGAAGAACCGAGTGGAAACAGTGCCTGCGCTCCAATTGCACATCATTCCGGTGGTTTTATTGGCCACTTCCGTCCAAGTCTTGCCTTCGTCGTTGGAAACCGATACGTTGAGCTTCACACCCATTTTATAGGGCAGCCAGCTGATGCTCACGGTAGGGTTCAGCTCCTGCGTGCCCGAGACGGGACTCAACAAGGTGACGATGGGTTTTTGCAGGATTCGGATGTCGAAATCGTAGTAGAAGTCATCCAAAAAGGCTTGTGCAGTGGGGTATCCCATGGATTGGTAGGCGAGCAGGTCGTTCATCTGGACGGCTTTGACAAACGGCCAACCGCCCTTGCGGTACTGGAAATCGACCAAGTCGTTTCCCAATATGTAGTAGCCGTAATCGGGCGAGGGGTAGATGCGGGTTTCCTCGTAAGTGGGCCGGTGCCCGAAGTAGGCGATGGCTGCGTTCATAGCTTCGGTGCCTTGACTCTTGGCGATGGGGAGCTGTTCATCCGTGATGGGCCCGACGGCGCAAAAGGTTGGGAATCCTTCGTTGAGCCAAGCGGTAACGACGCCTTGCGGAAAAATGGCTTGGAACGAATGCGCCAATTCATGGCGGTTCTGGTTGACGAACATGGGCAACTCGCCAATCGTGGCGGCGCAGGTGGAATGCATGCCCGACGACCAAGCGGTTCCGCCAGTGATGCGGCCGCCGGTGCAATCAAGCCCTTCCACTTCGGCATCCACGCATCCGGGCAATGTGAAGAAGGAGACTTTCTCGCCGTGGACCACGTTGAAATTGGTGGAATATTCGTTGTAGGCCGCCTCACAGACATCCGTGTAGGAGGGAAAGTTCAACGCTCCGTCCACCGGGCGGGTGTAGAACTTGAAGTGAGGGGTTTCCAGAAACATCTTGATTCGAAGGTTCTCATCCGATTCCAGGAACCGATGGGCCACGTACCGGTTGAAGTCGGCCAGCAGGCCGGTGAGGTTGTCCACACCAGACCACCAGGATGCCACGTCGAATCCCGAACCGGTTACGTTGGTGACCAAGGTATAGCCCCAATTTTTGAAAACGCTCATCATCTCGGCGAACGCACCAGCAACGGCCAGCCCGTTGTTGGCAACAAATGGAGCGCGGTCGTTCAGTACGTCGAACGAGGCGAAACTGCCCCCATTGGCAGTGACGGCAGTCTTGATCGTCGCATCGGAGGGGAGGATGCCGGCTTCGAATATGGGGAATCCAACCTTGAAGAGCAAGGGCATGGATCGGGTTTGGAAATAATGGTAGATGTACGACTGGCACAGGTAGTAAAGCGCCACACTGGTCAAATCAGGGAAGACGGCTTTTTGCTCGGCGGTGGTGGGCTCGCTGATGTAGATGGTGTTGTTCAAGCCCACGAATCCGGCGTCGAAGGCAAAGGCGTCCGCAGGCTTTTGAGCCTGGAGTTCAGCAGGGGATAGTAATTGGAAGGGGTAGGCAAAGGTGCTGAAGGCTGGGCTGCCCCAAATGCGGGCGGCGTGACTCAGCATCTCGAGCTTGTTGTTGATTTTTTGCATGTTGACGCCCTCGATGGCGGGCACGTTGAAGGCAAGCGCTTTCTGGAGGCTGAGTACGGTGATAAAAGCATAAATCACAAGCCGTTGCAAAGACATGGATGCTTTCATGAGACTTATTGAATTAATAAGACTTCAAGTTTAGGATAATGCAAATATAAAAAAAACACCGCTCGAAATTAATCGAACGGTGTTTTTTTTGGGAAAGATGAGAAACCTAAATCTTCACGACCAAATACCTGGACACACTCCAGAAGCTGGAAGGGTCGGTAATGGCGATGGTGATGCTCTTGTCGGCACCGGTGACCAGATGATAACTGCTCTGAGGATGCGATGTCAGTATTTTTATCGACTTGCTCTGAGTCGTAATTGTTGTAAGGTTTCTCAAGTCGACCTGCGTGAAGACGGCTTTGTTGAAATCGTTCCGCATTACTTTTTGTGACTGAAATAGACCTGCATCGGTAACGATCTTAGCTTCTTTAAGTTGTTTGGCAGTGGCCACACAATACCAGACTGTATTTTTATCGGTTGTCTGTTCATTGATGGTGGTTTGTTGACGTTCCAACTCATTTTGCTGATTGTTCACGGTGGTGTTCAGTTCGTCAATCACAATGTTTTTATGAGCCAGATCGGTCTGAAGTGTTTGAATTTGAACACCTTGTTCAGCCATTTTGGCTTCCAGAATGGTAATGGTCTCGGTCATTTTGCTATTGGCAGCGGTCAATAAACCGTTTGCTTTCCGCTTCTTGGCTTCCAAATTGCGAAGTTCGGCTATTTTTGCCTTGTTTTGCTCCATGCTCGTCTTGATGGCCGACATTTGAGCAATGATGAGTTCGCGTTGGTTCATGCTTTTGCCTTCCACACCTTTCATGTTCAGTTGGACTTGTTTTTCATTGTCGCTGATCACTTTGAATCCAGATTCAATGTCGTTCAACAAGGTGAGGGTTTGATTGAAACTGGAATCCAAGACTTGTTTTTCGATGGCCAGAGAATCGCGTGTGGCTACGGCTGCTTTGTATTTTCCGGAATTCTCAACACACGATGCCGTTAACAAAGCGAGTGCTGCGATAAGTGCATAAAATTTGGTTGCTTTCATCTTCTTGAAGTTTTAGAGCTTTTAATGAGATGACAAAGATGAGCAACATGTGGTGTGGAATCGTTGTATAACTTTGATTATTAGTTACATAATTCACACACTTTGATTGAATCCATCTGGATTGTTTGGCAGTGTAATTGTAAAAATGCTTCCTTTCCCAACTTCGCTGTCAACCCGAATGGTTCCACCGTTCTTATCGAGCAGTTCCTTACAAAGCACCAAACCAATGCCTGTGCCCTTTTCCTTTTTGGTGCCGGGCGTGGAGGTGTTTTCTCCAATGCTGAAAAGTTTGTTCAACATTTCTGGTTTGATGCCCAGTCCGGTATCTTGTACTAGAATTTCAAAATCGTCTTGCTTATGGTTGAATGAAAACGTGATACGACCGCCTTCGGGCGTGTATTTAAGCGCATTGTTCAATAAATTTCTCAGTACGGTATTGATGGAATATTCATCGACAAACGCTTTGGTTTCGTTCGTCGCTTGATTGACGACGGTGATTTTTTTGTCTTCAGCCGTTGCCTTATATAGCGAAATGCAATCGTCGATAACGCCCTTTAAAAAAACAGGCTCTTTATGGATTTCGTAATTGCCAAGATGCAAACGGCTCCATTCCAGTAAATTATCCAAAAGTTTATAGGTTGAAACGGCGGAGCTGTGAAGTAAATTGATGTATAACGTCCGATCTTCTTCACTGATAACATGGCTCTTGTCCGTTAATAGCTCAGTAAAACCAATAAAGGAATTGAAGGGTGATTTAAGATCGTGTGCTACGATGGAGAAAAATTTATCTTTTGCTGAATTCACTTCCTGTAGCTTCAGCCTGCTCTTGTTCAAATCATCGTTGACTTGAAGTTTGTGAATGAGCACAGTGACTAAATTGCACAAGGTTTCAATGGCCAGCAACGCATCTTGAGTGATGATGCCGGACTTTATGACGCGATTTGGAATCAATAAGGTCAATCCACCATAATAAGTGCCATCCAAAAAAAAGCAGGTGGTATAGATGTCGGATATTCCCAATAATTTTTCAATGGCTTTGCAAATGGTTTTGTTGACAGATTCTCCCGAAATGCCGTAGATGCCTTCTGTAAAACGGAATAATTTCCTGCTCTCAAAGGCTGGTTCATGTTTTTTCGCCAATTCGATGTACGGAAAATCCTGTTCGTAAGGGTCTTTTCCTAAAATAAGCTTGATGGTTTGAAGGTACTTGTCCACACCATATATTTGAACAATCCTGAAGTATATTTTGTCCGGTTGAAGTTTGCTTACGGTACAATAGGCTCCTGGAATAATCTTTGCGATGGCAGAAGCAAGAATCTGGTAAATCTCATTTTCCTCCTTAATCTCCAGCAATTGGAGTGAAGCATCATTCAACACCTTCACAATGGAAGGGTTAGGTTCACAGGAGTGTGTGACAGCCTTAGCCATAACCTGTCGTTTGGTTGGTTGTAAAAATGAAATGCAGGAATGAGTTAACGATGATAAAGATAAAACAAAATGCTACAATTTAATCACTAAATTGTGTTTTATTGGTTGGTTTTTTTTATCCTCCAAAAATGAGTTCCAGCCCTACTTTTTTAAAAATCGTGGAAGCGCGTTCAAGTTCCTCTTTGGTAGGTTCCCGCAACTCGCCCTGTTCGTACGCTTTCCCAAGCTTCATATATTTGTTGCCCGCAATGTTGTGGTAGGCCAAAATATTCACCACCTTCTTCTCCCCAGCCAAAGAGGCTATAAACTCGGCTGAACGCGTCACATTTGCCTCATCGGTATTCACACCTCCAACGAAGGGAATTCGAATATTGATTTCAGCCCCGGTCTTGGCGAGTGCCTGCAGGTTGCTCAAGATGAGCTCATTGCTTACGCCGGTGTATTTTTTGTGAAGTTTCGAGTCCATGTGTTTGAGGTCGTACAAAAACAGTTCGGTGCGGGTGGCTACGTCGAGCAACTTGGCGGTTTCGGTGTAGCCGGTGGTGTCCAAGGTGCGGTGGAAGCCGCTTTGGCCGCAGGCGTCAAGCAGTTTGACCAGAAACGGATAGTGCTGCATGGGTTCGCCGCCGGAAAAGGTGACGCCGCCGCCGGATTGGTCGATGATGATGCGCTCCTTTTCAATTTCAGCCAGGATGTTTTCCACCGTTTCCTGATAGCCCGTCATCTCGATGGCTTTGGTGGGGCAGGCGTCGGCGCATTTGCCACATAAATTGCATTTTTGCCAATCGGTGACGATGCCCTCGCGGGTGAGCGTCAGTGCGTCGTAGGGGCAAACCTCGATGCAGGCCTGTGCCCCGATGCATTTGCTGGCGTTGTACATCTTTTCGACGCGCGCCGAGAAGCTTTCGGGGTTGTGGCACCATTGGCAACGGAGCGGGCACCCCTTAAAGAAGATGGTGACCCGGATGCCCGGTCCGTCGTTGATGGAATAGCGTTTGATGTCGAAAATGGTGGCTTGCATGCAGCTTAGAACGATTCGTTTTCGGTGCGTTCAATCACTTCCTGCTGCAAGTCGCCGTTCATGTCGTTGAAGTAGTCGCTGTAGCCGGCCATGCGCACGAGCAAATCTTTGTAGTCCTCGGGGTGCGCCTGGGCCGCGTAGAGCGTGGCCGTATCCACAATGTTGAACTGGATGTGGTGGCCGCCCATGGTGAAGTAGCTGCGGATGAGGCTGCCCAGTTTCACCAAATCTTGGTCGCGTTTGAGCAGACTCGGCAGAAAGCGTTGGTTGAGCAGTGTACCGCCCGATTTCACGTGGTCGAGCTTGGTGAGCGACTTGATGACGGCCGAAGGGCCGTGCGTGTCGCAGCCGTGCGAAGGCGAGGTTCCGTCTGAAATCGATTTCCCGGCATGCCTGCCGTTGGGCGTGGCACCCAGTACCTTGCCGAAATAAATGTGGCAAGTGGTGGAAAGCATGTTCAAATGGTAGGTTTCGCCCTTGATGTTGGGCTTGCCGTCGATGGCCTTGAGCAAGTCGTTGTACACACGCACTGCAATGCTATCGGCATAATTGTCGTCGTTGCCGAAAAAAGGCGTGCGGTTGACGATGGTCTGGCGCAGAATCTCTTCTTTCTCGAAATTGTGCGAAACCGCGTCCAAAATGCGTTCCATCGTGAAGGTCTTGTCCTCGAACACGTGTTTTTTGAGCGTGGAAAGGCTGTCTGTCACGGTACCCAGTCCGGTACATTGGATGTAGCTGGTGTTGTAGCGGGGGCCGCCGTCGTAGTAATCCTTGCCTTTTTTGATGCAATCTTCAATAACCACCGACAGGAAAGGTGCGGGGGCATATTTGGCGAACATCCGGTCGATGTAGTTGCTCACCTTGATTTTAAGGTCGACAATGTAATTCAGTTGTCGGTTGAACGCGTCGTAGAGGTCCTCGTAGGTTTTGAAGGTGAGTGGGTCGCCGCTCTGCATCCCGGCCACTTTGCCCGTTACCGGGTCGATGCCGTTGTTCAGGGTCACTTCCAACACCTTGGGTACGTTGAGGTAGCCGGTGAGCAAATACGCTTCCTTGCCGAACGCGCCGACCTCGATGCAACCGCTGCAGCCACCTTCACGTGCGTCCTGCAGTGATTTTCCTTGGTTCAGCAGTTCCAAAACATACACGTCGGGGTTGAACACGGACGGATAGCCGTGACCCTGGCGGATGACTTCGCAGGCACGCTTGAGGAACTTGTCCGGGGTTTTGGCGCTGATGTGCACCGAGTTGCCCGGTTGCAGCAGGTGGAGTTCTTCCACGACTTCGAGCATGATGTACGAAACTTCGTTCACACCGTCTGAACCGTCGGGTCGAATGCCGCCGATGTTGATGTTGGTGAAGTCGTTGTAGGTACCGCTCTCGCGGGCCGTGATGCCCACTTTGGGCGGGGCGGTGTGGTTGTTCACCTTGATCCAGAAGCAGCAAATCAATTCCTTGGCTTCGTCGCGGGTCAGTGTGCCGGCTGCAATCTCGCGTTTGTAAAACGGTTCGAGGTGTTGGTCGAAATGGCCGGGGTTCATGGCGTCCCAGCCGTTCAGCTCGGTGATGGTGCCCAAGTGGCAGAACCAGTACATCTGGATGGCTTCCCAGAACGTGCGGGGTGCGTTGGCGGGCACCCAGCGGCAGACTTCGGCAATTTTACGAAGCTCTTCCATGCGTTTGGGGTCCGTTTCTTTTTTTGCCCACTCTTCGGCCAGTTCGGCATGGCGTTCAGCAAACACGATGACCGCGTCGCAAGAAATGTCCATGGCCTTGAGCTCTTCGAGTTTGTCGGTGGCCTCGGGGTCGTTCATGAAGTCGAGCTTGTCGATTTCAGCCGCGATTTCAGCCTTGTATTGGAGCATGCCTTTGGTGTAAATCGTTCCGTCGAGGGCGGTGTGGCCTGGGGCGCGTTGCTCCATGAACTCGGTGAAGAGCCCGGCTTGGTAGGCGGCTTTCCATTCCTGAGGCACGTGGCTGAAGATGCGTTCGCGCTGGGTGCGGCCGGACCAGTAGGGAATCACCACGCGTTCGTAGGTGTCGATTTCCTCTTGGGTGCTGGTGTACTTTTGCATTTCGCGGGTGTTGAGCACATGCAGGTCTTCCACGCTGTGGCAGGTGAGTTCGGGGAAGGTCGGAACCGCTTTGGGTGCCGGGCCGCGTTCGCCCACAATGAGTTCGTATTGGTTGAAATACAGGGTCTTGCGCTTGCATATCTCGAGGAAATTGAGGGCGCGAAGCACGGGAATGGAATATTTTCCGTCGTTTTTTTGGTAGAATTCGGTCTCGATGAGCGCGCGTTCAATCGAGATGGAGGGTTCAGCCTCGAACGATTGTTTCCGTAAGTGCTGAACACGTTCGTTCATCCCTGGGCCGATGAGGCTCAAAATGGGTTTGTAAAAGTTGCCTTCGGCTGCGGCAGGGCGCAACGGAGCATCGGTATGCTTTTTGATGTCTTCGAACATAATACGTTGAATTTGAGGGAAATGGAAAATAGAAAGTTGGCTCGCGAAAGGGGGTTTCCGCTTAGATATAGAACATCAGGCAACTGAAGAGGCGCCTGTATGTCTTGATGAGAGAGGTGGTGTAAGCCGTATTTTCCATAAGAAACTGTTGAAACAAAAATAGATAAAAAATCGGATAATAAAAAACGCTCCCAAAATAAGACCAAGGGAATGATTTTGGGAGCGCAAGCTGGTTCGAGCCAACCTATCAGTGGTGGTGCCTGAATGTCTTGACTTTGGAAAAATCGGCGTTCGAAAACTGATTGACACATAGATAGAAGAAGACGGCGCAGATGACGAAGATGAAACAGATGCACATCCAAGGCATGATGATGAACCCGTTCACATCGAACGCGACTCCGTTTTTCACCAGGGTGGCCACTGGCATGTTCTCCATGTGCAGGGTCACGTAGCGGAACGCTGCCGTGGTGTAGGTGAGCGGGTTGATGTAAATGATGGGAACCAGAATCTTGGGCAAAGCCATGGTGGGGATGTAGGCGCCCGACAAAAACGTCAGCGGGAAGGAGATGAGGCTTACCAACAACTGAAAATTGCTCGATTCGCGGGTGATGGTGGCCAGGTACAACCCCATGGCGCTGAACGTTAGCCCCACGATGAGCATGACGCCCATCATCTCCACGACGTGGATGAAGTCGAGCTGAAGTCCCATGAACAGGCCAATCAATACGATGAGCATGCCTTGAAGCACCGATATGACCATGGACGAAAGCATGTGTCCGATGGCGATTTGCCAGCGGGCGATGGGGGCGACCAGGATCTCTTTCATGAAGCCGCTGGAGATATCATCCAGTATGTTCATAGAATTGCTCAGGGCCGATTGGAACACGGTCATGATGATGATGCCTGCGATGAGGTAGTTCATCGGATTGGTTAATCCCATGCTGGACGATTTCATGACAAACGAAAAAATGAACAGGAACAGACCCGACATGAACAGGTTCATGAACAGTTTCATCCGATCTCTCATCAATTTGAGCAAGTTCCTTTGTAAAAGTGCGATGATTGGTCTCATTCTCTGATCTCCTTTCCTGTAATGGCGATGAACACGTCGTTCAGCGAGCCTTTATTGATTTCTATGTCGTTAATGATCGATTGGTTTGCGCTGAGTATGGCGGTGATTTCCTTCACGCTCGAACTGTAGGCGGTGACGATGTGTTCCTGGAGGTGATGGCGCATTTGATGTTCCTCCAGGTAGCTGATGAGCCGGGCAGGATCGCTCGACTCCATCTTCACCTTGGTGGAGGTGTACAGCTTTTTCAGGTTGTTCGGTGTGTCGTGGGCCACGATCTTGCCTTTGTCGATGATGGCCACTTTTTGGCAGATTTCAGCCTCCTCCATGTAGTGCGTGGTCAGGAAGATGGTCATGTTCTGTTGTTTCTGAAGCTTGAGGATGTATTCCCAAACATTGGCTCGGGTTTGCGGGTCCAGACCCGTGGTGGGTTCGTCCAAAAACAAGACTTTGGGGAAATGCACCAGACCGCGAGCAATCTCGGCCCTGCGTTTCATGCCTCCGGACAGACTGTTGACCGGCGATTTGCGCCTGCTTTCCAATTCGACCAGTTCGAGGGCGAATCGGATGCGTTCGTTCACTTCGCTTTTGGCGACGTTGTAAAAATCGCAGTGCAGTTTCAGGTTTTCCTCGATGGTGAGCTTGCCGTCCAAGGTGGATTCCTGAAACACGATGCCGATGTCGTTGCGTACCTTGTCCTTTTGGTGGGAAACGTCGAGCCCGTTGATGCGGAGTTCACCCGAGGTTTTGTCCATGATGGTGCAGAGCGTATTGATGGTGGTGCTCTTTCCGGCTCCGTTCGGACCCAGGAAGGCGAAGATGCTGCCCTGCTCCACCTCGAACGAGATGTTGTCTACGGCGGTAAAATCGCCGAATTTTTTAGTGAAGTTCTTTACTTCGATGCTTTTAGTATTCATTTGCTGATGATGTCGTTGTACAATTCTGCCAGCTGCTTTCGCAAGTGCTTGACAGCATAATGTTTGCGTGATAATAAGGTGTTGACAGGAACGCCTGTCGCTTTGGAAATCTCTTTGACCGTATGGCATTCGAGTTCCGTTTTTTCAAAGATGTCCCGTTGTTCGGCAGGAAGTTCGCCGAGGGCTTGTTCCAATTCCACCCAAACCAGCGAGCGAAGATACTCCATTTCGGGCGAAGGAGCAGTGTCTTCCGATCCGATGAGTATTTCGGACAGGTCTTCCAAAAACGTTTCGTCGGTTTCCGAGTCGGGGAGGGAGGCTTCCTTTTTCTTCTTGTATTTGTTGACGATGGTGTTGTGCGCCACCCTGTACAACCAAGCAGAAACCTCGTAGATGGGGCTTACCGTCTCATCAAACGATTTGACCAACTGGTAAAAAACATCCTGAAGAATGTCGTCCGCATCCTCTTTGTTGGAGACACGTTTTCGGATGTACGATTTCAACCGGGGCTGGTGTTCCTCAATCAGATTGCCCAAGTTCGGACGGTCTACGTTATTTGTCGTCTGGTCTATTGGCACCGTCCATTCCTCCAAAATTAAAATCCCGTCTCGGGAATCCGCCCCTTCCAAAATGATCCTGCAGGTGTTGTCTCCGTTTGCTGATGAACGCTTCCCGTTCTTCTGGAGTCATTTTCATCCATTTCTGACGCAAGTTGTTTCTTCTGTGGAAATGGTGCGGATGACCGCGACGAAAACCGCCTCCATGCCCTCTTCCCGGCAGTCCGCAGAAGAAAATCCTGGAAAGTAGGAACAAGCCGGCGGCCTGCCAGAAATTAATCTGAACCAATCCGAAGATGGTGGGCAACAAGGCGTTCCACAGCAACAAGACAACCAAACTGATGGCAGCGAATAGGGTCAAGCCGACCACGATTGCTCCAAAAACTCTTTTTTTCATTACCGTTGTTTTAGGTGTATACTCAGCAGTTTCAAACTGCCCTCTATCAGGTAAGACAACTGAGGTGCCGGAATATTTTAAAGCAGCGGTGTTTTTTTCGGTTTTATGGTTATGACCGAAAATGAACCAACGTTTTTTCAATCTCATCTCGCAGCGTTAAGGCCACTTCAACCTCATCCGCAAACGACTTCCATCTGCTCACTATGGCGCCGATTTCATCAATGATTGAAGCCGCTTTCTTGCATTTGATGGATTCGCCCACCTCCAACAAGTCGTTTTTGTTGAAATCCGTGCGTTTTCCCTGAATGCTCAATGCGTGTTGGCTCACCCATCTGCTGTCGGGTTTGTAAGCATGGCAGAGGTCGTAGGCTGGAGCCAGTTCCCAAATTCCATCTTTTTTTAGCCTGAACGAAAAGTTTTTGGTATGGTCGTCGCAGTTTCTGGCAAGGACATTGAACACCATTCTGCGAAACATTTGCTCCGCATCCGGATACGAGAGTCTCAGTTCGCGCATCGTCTGAAACAACTGTTCGTAGCTGAAGCTGTTCACCAAATTGAAGTCAAAATGGTTGATGGCGCAGAACGTTTGTATGTGATGTTTGGTAGCGCCTCCTTCCCGGTCGAACCGTTTAGTCATGAAGTGTGCTCTGCCGTTTTCCTCCAGCAGTCTGGAAGGCATCATTTCAATGCCACAGGCAGTTGCCATCAGGTAATAAGCCATTTCAACCCGCCCATAACCGGAACTGGCGCCAAATTGTGCATCGCTCACCCCATCCAGTTTGATGAGCCATTGTTCGAACCCTTTGGCTGCGTTGGTTTGCCCTGATTTGACTTCGCCGGTCTTTTCATTGTAGGCGATCAGGGCTTTTGGTCGGGCACCGCCGGCCGAAGTGCCAATTTTTAGGATGTCCATCACCGCTTTTTCTTCGTCACAGAGCAGGTTGGACGAAAATTCCGTTCGTTTCGTGAGCATGTTCCGGGCTATTTCCACCAAACTGTCTATTTCAAGACTGTACGAGCGTTTGTATTCCTTTAAGGTGGAAGGCACGAATTCCAAGGCGCCCATTCCCCTGGTTCCAATGAAACAGAGCATTTCAATGGGATTCATGCTGTCTTGTGGACGTCCCTGCTGCGCCAACCACCTGTTGATGAGCTGGTTGCCATATCGGTCGGGTAGGGAGTCTGCCAACAATCCGGGCAGGCCTTTGAAGGTATTGATTGGTGTCCGCATCCCAGGCCACTGCACCAACCAGTTCTCCCCATAGTTTGATTTCAGCTACCAACATGCCTTACCAATTTGATGACTTTTCAACCTCTTTAGTACTGCCACTCGCCCTTTTACGCTTCTTCCGCTCCATTTTTGCCAATGCCAGCGGGCTAATCGTCTGTTTGATGGTAAATGCCTCAAGGACATTTAATTGATCCAAAGCCCGCAATAACTGAATCAAGGTAGCCAACGTGACGGTTTCCCCCCGCTCGAGCAGACTCAAGGTGGAGCGGCTGATGCCTGCCTCTCTGGACAACGTTTCTTGCGTTTTGTTGGATTCCATTCGATGGTGCTTGATAAAGGTGCCAATATGTAGGCTGAGCGCATGATCGCTCATTGTATTCCAGTTTGTGAATGAAATATCATTCATAAAATTTGATATAATTTAATAATGCATGACATATCATGCAAATATAGATGTAAGAAGTAAATAAAGTGTTCATTTGTCGAGAAATAATTTTATTAAGTGAAAAAAAGTATCTTTACTTCCATTGCAACTGTCTGAAAAACTACCATCCCAATGAAAAAGCTTTTCCGTTTGTCCGTTTTAGTGGCATTCCTGTTGTTCCAACCAGCTCTATTCGGCGCGGAAAACGCAACGACTGTTTTAGCAAAAGGAGCGGACATCAGCTGGCTTTCGGAAATGGAGAAAGAGTCCAACTTCAAGTTTTACAGTGACAACGGAGTGGCTCAGGACTGCTTTCAGATATTGAAAGACCACGGCATCAATACGATACGGCTGCGTACCTGGGTGAACCCGAACATGCTCGACTGGAAAAACGGCCATTGCAGCAAGGCTGAAACCGTCGCTATGGCGGTCCGCGCCAAAAGTTGGGGCATGCGCGTGATGATTGACCTGCATTACAGCGACTCATGGGCCGACCCCGGTACTCAAACCAAACCCGCAGCTTGGTCCACCCATACGTTCGCCCAACTTCTTACGGACGTGTACACCTACACGTTCAGTGTCATGTCGGCCTTGGATTCAGCCGGAGTGAAACCTGAATGGGTTCAGGTGGGGAATGAAATCTCCACCGGAATGCTTTTCCCGGACGGAAGCACCAGCAACTGGACGCAACTGGCTCAGCTGCTGAACAAAGGCTATGATGCGGTCAAGGCCGTGAGCCCTACCACCAAGGTGATTCTGCACGTCGACCAAGGCAACAACAACAGTCGCTTTCGCACCTGGTTCGACAATGCCAAAAGCTACGGCGCCAAATTCGACGTGGTGGGCATGTCCTATTATCCCTACTGGCTGAGCGGCAGCCCCGATTACACGTTGTCCATCGACGCCCTGGCCTGGAACCTCAACGACATGGCCTCCCGCTACGGCAAGGAAGTGATGGTGGTGGAAACCGGCGGCCTCGACACCAAGGCACAAAACACCAAAGACATGCTGGTGGCTGAAATCACTAAAGTCTTGGCCGTTCCAAACAATGCCGGCTTGGGCGTGGTTTATTGGGAGCCAGAGGCTTCCCGAAATTGGGGCACCTATTTGTTGAGCGCCTGGAACACGGGAACCAATCCCCAGGCAACCATCGCGATGGATGCATTTCTTACGCCGACCTCCTCGCTGGAAAACCCAAAAGCCACGGTCAAGATGACGTTTGATGCTTCAGGCAAGACATTGCATTTTAGTGAGATGCTTGCGAGCATCGAAGTGGTGTCGCTCAATGGGATTGTTTTGACATCCATTTCAGCCACCAATGCTCTTTCTGTAAGTGCTTTTCCGAAAGGCGTTTATTTGATTCGTGCGCGAGCATTTGATGCGAAAAATCCGTTGGTTTTCAAGATCGAGCTATAACGGCTGCTCTGCAAAATAGTGTTCGGCCGCGTAGGCATAGGCTGAAGTAATGAATCCGACAGCCTCCTGGCTCACCTTGGAATAGGGGAAATAGTCGAACGCGTGGAAGCAACCCTCAAACACCTTGAAGTCAACCGTTACGCCGGCTTTTCGGAGGTTTTCCACATAGTCGGTCGTTTCGTCCCGGAAGGGCTCCAAGCCACCCACGAAGGTCGCTGTGGGCGGTAGGCCTTTAAAGTTGGTTGCACGTGCCGGTGCCGCATATTCCGAAACATTTTCGGTGCCGAACGCCTCGCCCAGCAGCAACTTCCAACTGTTGTGATTTGACCGGGCATTCCACACTGGTGCGTTGTTGTCCATGGCAGAAACCGTTTGCATCCGGTCGTCCAGCATCGGGTAAAGCGGCATTTGAAAGGCGATGTTGACTTGCTTTTTGTCGCGAGCATAAAGGGCGAGGGCAGCAGTCAACCCGCCGCCGGCACTGTCCCCGCCGATGAACAACTGGTTAGCGTTGATGCCCAGCTCCTCCGCATGGTCTTTCATCCAAAGCAAGGCGGTGTAGCAATCGTCCAGCGCTGCTGGAAAGGGAGCCTCAATGGTGAGCCGATAATCGGGCGAAACGACCACGCAAGGGTGCGCGTTCATCAATTGCTTCGCTCTGACGAGGCATTGCTCCGGCAAGCCCATGCCATAACCACCACCATGCATCCACAAAACACCGGGCAAATTCCCGTCCATGACCTTGGGTTTGTAGATGCAGATACGAAGTTTGCTGCGGTCGTCGCGTTCAATCCATAACTGGCTGCAATCCATGCGCTTGTCGGTCTTTCCTAATTGGACGAACCGAGTCACTTTGTGGAACAGCCTGAACCGTTTTTCGGTGTACGTGTTGAGAAAGAGCTTGAAAAACCATCCGAAAGGCCTCAAATCCTCATCAATCATGTAGTAGTGGACTTTCATGGTTTTTTCATCTAAAATTACTTGGCTCTCATTTTGTTCCCCTTCGCATCGTGCGTCACCTCCGCAAGACCCAACGCTTCCATCAACGGAGGAACGTACATCCCAAAACGACCTCGAAGCCCTTTTTTGAGTCCATACCAACCGCCAATCGGATTGTCTTCCGAACGCCCCCACGCCTCGACTGTGCCTTCTTTTGCGGGTTTTTGTTCGTCCGCACTGCCAAGTTCCATCCAATCACCGTGCTTTTTGAGCATTGCATGCAGGTCGTTCAGGCAACGCACATCGTAGTGCAGAACCGTTTTACCAACCGTGCAGACTAAAACCTCCACGCCTCCTTTCTCGTCCACGTGCATCGTGTATTCACTTGAAAGCGAGGGTGTTTTTAAAACCAATGGTTTTTCTTTCGTACCTATTGTATAACTCATATTACTTCTGTTTTAGGATAAAATCCGCAATCCCCTTCACAAACCCATCCGCCAACGGCAGTTCCGCATTGTTGTAGGTGGCCAGGTTGGCTTCCCTGTCGGCGGGGGCTGTCCGTAAAATATGGTTCATCCCGTCAATGATGAGCAACTTCGCATCCGGTTTCGCGGCCGAAAGCAGTTTGGCATCCTCCACGCTTACCTGAATATCGGTGGTGCCCTGAATGATGAGCACCGGAATACTCAACTTTTTAAGCTCTGCCGCCGGGTCATATTTCAGCCATGAAATCATATAGGGCTGAATGCTAGGCCTGAACAGCGACATCATGGCTGGGCTGACATGCTGTAGTTTCTTGCCCATGGTCAGTGTGTCGATCATCGGAAACGCTTCATCCTGCACTGCCTTTGGTTGGGCACTCAATTGTTCCTTGAGCACCACACCGATTCCGCGGCCGGCGCCGGCTACCGAAACGAACTTGTCGGCTTTCCCGGCTGCCAGGATGCCAATCATGGAGCCTTCGCTGTGCCCGATCACCACCACTTGAGTGAACCTTTTGTCCAATTTAATCTGCTGAATCCAATCGATGGCATCCTGCACGTAGTCGTAAAAAACCAAGTTCGATTCGCTTTCAACCGTGGCCACGCTTTCAGCAATGCCGCGTTTGTCGTAGCGAATAGACGCGATGCCGCTCGCCGCCAATTCGTGCGCCAGTTTCTTATAGGCGTCGTTGGTCATGGACGGGTTGTTGCAATTTCGGTCCGTAGGGCCTGAACCCGCGATGATCAAAGCCACCGGGCCTTTCACAAACGATTTTGGCGTGGTCAGCGTGCCAAAAAGCGTACCCGTTTTAATTTGCAACGTGATGGGGGTTTCCAAAAATGGTGCGTTCACATCCACCACGGGTACAGGTGAAGCAACTGCAACCTGTTCATTTTTAGTTAGATCCAAAGGAAAGTTTTGCCCGGATTGGCTGAACGTGCCGGTCAGCGTGTTTTTGTCCAACTTCCCCGTGTATTTGATGGAGGCGGCACGCAATTCGATGGTGACCACGCCGTTTTCGAACCCGGCCTGACTCATCTGAATGCCTTTGGCTCCTTGATCCGGACTGTCCATCGTGGCGCTGAAGCCAATGTCGGTCTTGCTGATGTGGATAACCAACCGCAGCGATTTGCCCTGAATGTTGAGCGCACCGTCCCATTCACCGGTAATGTCTTGACTAAACGCGGACATGGAAGTCAAAATAAAGAGAAACAACAGGATACGTTTCATACGGCATAATGGATTAAAATTTTGGCGATGATTTCAGAAATGATAAGTCCGAGGATGAAGGCTACCGTCAAGGTGTTGCCCTTTAGGTCGCAGGATATTTTCAATGCGTTGAACATGAGTGCGATGCTCCAAATCATCACCGGCAGACTGAGTATCATCAGGATTAAAAAGCTGGTGGACTGAAGAATCACGTAGGGGTTCCGCATGATTTCATTCATGTCTGGAGCGGTGGCGAAATAGCCCATGATGGCCAGTACCAGGAAGGGCGCCTTGGCCAACGTCATGGTGCCGAGTAAGTCGATGAACCGGAAGTTCTTCGAAATGATGAGGCCGACCACCCACATGACCAACACCAGACTCACGATGTCGATGGCTAAGTATAAAAATGCCTGCTGAACTGTATTTTCAAACATGTGCATGTCAAAAACGCCGTCGAAGGCGATGCCGCTGCCCGAGCCGATAAAACCCATGAGCGCCACAAAAACAAGGCCGAGACTGAACGCTTGCCAACCCGCGATGCGTGTGAACGGGTTCATCAACAGGCTGAAGAAGTTTTTATTTTTCATGGTCGTTCAATTTTGAGATGACGTCGTTCAACAAATTGCGCACCGTCGGATAGCTCAATTTCATCTGGGCGGCCATCTCTTTGAGGCTGCCGCTACTTTTCACGAAACGCAGGATGAACTGTTGGTCTTCTTCAGGAAGCCGCGCCAATAAAGGCAAGTCGTAGGAGCCGGTCACTTCGGTTCCGCAATTATCACACTTCAGGCACTTGACCTGAAGTTGATTTTGACAGCTGGGGCAGGAGGATGGTAACATGGTTGTATGGTTTTGTTGGCACAAATATACAACTGGATTTCAATAATTGTACTTAGAAAGTAAATAAAATTTAGTTTATGTTCAATAATATTAAAATGACTGGTGAAAAACATACATTCATTCACTCAAAAAGTAAATTTTTTATTTAGTACGTATAAAGAAGTCCGGTGGATTATATCTTTGTTGTACGAACCGCAACTATTTAAACTACCGATCATGACGTACAACTACGTATCAAAAAACTGCTGCCGAGTTTTTTTCTTAATTCTGTTGCTCACAAGTTGGCTTTTGCCACTCCACGCCACCGATCCATTCGTCCCCGGCGCAGGCGGCACGATGCCCACTGTCACCGAGTTCCAGCCCATTGCAGGCCAAGTGGGAGGCTTCCTGGTCTATTCCAGCACCCGCCACAACAATTGGTTTGGTTCGGGCACCTACGCCGAGGTCAACATGTCGTTTCCCGACGCGGCCACCTATGGGGCTGAAACCATCGTCCTGCAGTATCGCAAGAGTGACAGTTCCTGGGCCAATTTGCTCCTCAATGAAAAGGAAATTACGACGACCGGCAACAATTTCAGCCTCGAACTGTACCAGTCGTACGTACTCCGACTTTTGCTTCGGGGAGGTGCCAAAGACGGCTATGTTTCGAACACGCAATCGGCCGACCTTGCCTTGGCCGATACTTATTTCGGCAATGTGATGTTGGACGAAGGCATGTATCTCACCGGTGTCATGGCGCCATGGGTGGGCCGTGGGCTTAAGATTTCGTATGTGGTCAACAAGACCAGCGACAACAGTGTGGTCGATGGCGGATTGACCTACCAATGGTTTCGCGTCAACCCCGTCACGTATGAGATGACCGGCATTTCAGGTGCGACCGGACTCACTTATAACACTACTTCAGCCGATTTGGGATACCGACTGTTGGTAGCGGCCACTGGTGACCAAACCACTGTCGGAGGCTTTTACCAGATGATGTCCAGCATGAATGTGGTCAGCCCGAACAAATGTTTCGTGACGAACCAAGGCACCGGCGGTTTCACCCTCAACCTTTATCAGGATGTGGCCAAATTGGACACCGGCGACTTGATGCTGAGGGACAAGGATTACGTCAAAGTGCCCATAGCCTCTGTTGTGAAGGGTTCAGCCGGTGGCGTATTTCAAATAAATGCGGCACTCAGTCTGGACAAGAGCCCCTATTACCTCCAAAATACATCCGGCTTCTGGAAAATCTGCACCGAAATGTTTTTTGGTCAAATGAGCGACTTGATGGAAGGCGTCAGCATCGATTTGACTGCCAACGGTCTTGGCCAAACCTCGCAGGAAGCCACTTTAAAACTAATGTACAAACCCTTGGCCAAGCAGATTCGTTTCGAGTCGGCTTCGACCGTGAAAACTGTTTCTTTGTACAGCTTAAGCGGAACCCTGCTCGGAAATTACGCACTGGATCAGAACGAAGGTTGTGTACCTGTTGGTCAGTTGAATCCTGGACTTTACCTGATTCGTTTCAACCGTCAAGACGGCTGCATCGTACGGAAAGTGCTGGTGACCAAGTAACTTACTTCTCTGAAACCACGATGGTCTCTCCGCTCGAATGTGCGGAGAATTCAGGTGCATATTGGCATTGCAGCGTGGTGATGCCGCTGGTGAACACACCGGCGTTGTTCACCCAAGTCTCGTACTCGAACACATAGGAGCCTTTGGGCAGTGTCGAGAAAAAGAACTGAGTCGATGCGTCCTTGATGGTTTGATAGTAAGTCACGCCTTCTCTCCAAACGCATCCGGAGCGTTGCACGACCGGTTCCAAACAAGCGGCCCGCAAATCTTTGAGCGCCACATATTCCAGGTCGCGGTCCACTGTGACCATTAGCCGGGTGACAACTTTGTCGCCCTTTTTGAGCACCACTTGGTTGATGGGGATCAACGCCTTTCCCGAAGGCAGCACTTGTTCGACAAACAATTTTTTGCTCACAGTCAGGGCATTGCCGCTTTGCTTCACCTCACTTTGGTTTTGATAATACTGCCAATAAAGCGCGCCCCAACCAAAACCAGCCGTTCCTTTCAATGTGACGCTGGCTCGGCCCATGGAAGGTACGACATCCTTGCCAGCGATGGTTTGCTTGAAGTAACCGGTGCCTGCTTCTTTCTGTTCTGCTTGTATGCTCTTGGACCCCAACTGAATGGATGCTGCATTCTGGGATGCAATCCAATCTGATCCGTAGTGGAGCAAGGCATAGATGGCGTCTACGGTTGAAAGCGGTGAATCCCAGCGTTGGGTTTGCTTTTGGCGGAGCAGCCACATCTTCATTTCGTCCAAGTCGGCTGGGTTTTTACCGAGCTCGGCAAAAGCCTCCAGCAGCATGGTCTGCACCATGACCGGTCGTTGATTCCAAAAATAACCCGGCTTGTTGCGTGCCCAATACATGCCCATCTCATCCGATTTCACTGCATTCTCTTTGAGGGATGTCAGGATTTCATCGGCCAGCTTTTGGTTCTTGTTTCGGCTGGCAATCAAAGCCGTGGCTGCCTTTCCGTAAAGCGATGCCTCCTGCCAATAGGTCTGTGCCTGCGTGGTATAATACGCCACAGCTTCTTGGGCGAAATCGGGGATGGGCACTTGCGGGTATTCCGAACGGACATGCAGGTAGAACCATTGCATGTCACCAATGTTCATACCGTCCTTGTACGATGGATTCGCCCTTTTGAGCTTGTCGAAATCGTACGCCAACTCGTTGTCAATGAACGAAATGGCTTTGAGGAGCGCCTTGTCTACCGGTTGCGCATCCTGTTTTAGCAACGCGTTCAGCCGTGCATTGTTCAATAGAATGTACTGCGTGAGGTACCGGTTTTCAGGCAGGCCTTCGAACCAGGCAAAACCACCGGAGGTCATCTGCAATTTCAGCAATTTGTCCCAGTATTGCGTGTTTTGTTGGTTCTGTTGGTTCAAGTCGAACAGCAAGGCTATTTGCTTTTTCTGCTGCGATTCATCCTGTGCTGCCATCACCCAGGGCGTTTCCTCCAGCAACATCGATTTCAACTCCTTGTTTTTCTCCAGGTTGGAGCGCAAGGCATCTTTGTTGCCCGAAAGCCTCCATTCGTCGAATACGGCAGCCAATTTCGGGTTTGAGTTGGCTATGTTTGTAGCCAAGGAATTTACATAATAGGCTGTAAAATAGTCGAATGCGTTTGGATTCTCTGGAACCGACAGGCTGGGTAGGGCCTGAACCGCATACCAAGTCGGGTTGGGGCTGAACTCCACCGTCATCGACTGTGAGTTAACCTGAGCGCCATGCTGCAACAGGTTGTCCATGGTGAACGTCTTGCTTTGATTGGCGCGGACGGTCATCGGAAGCGATTCGGTGATGAGCACTTGGTCAGGCAAAACCGGCAGATACCGTTGTTCCCCGTCACTGAACGATTCGGAACTAGCCACCACTTTGCAAACCACCAACTCGTACGGAGCAAATTCCGTCAAGGTCCATTCAACAAATTTCGTCTCCCGAGCAGCCAGTTCGACCGTTCGAATCAAGCTGTCTTTAAAAGCGATAGCCCCAAAGTTCTCCGGATTGATCAATTCCAACCGCACGTTTGTACGTTGAACGTCATCGGTCAAATTCACCACGCTGGCACGGAGTACCAATTGGTCGGAACGACGCACAAATCGTGGCAAGTTGAGTTGCACCATGAGGTCTTTCTGAGTCACCATCGACGTATCCGCACGACCGTAATACAAATCCTTAGAATGCGCCAACATCTTTACATTCCATCTGGTCAGGCTTTCGGGGGCTGTGAATGAGAACCGGACATTTCCTTGCTCGTCGGTACGCAATTGCGGATAGAAAAAAGCCGTTTCGGTGAAATTCTCACGGATGGAAACCATCGGATTCTCCTGTTTCAACTTTTGCGTAACCACTACTTCTTGAAGCAGACCACCGACCCTTCCTGTCATGATCGGTTTTTCCTCGATGACTCCTTTGTGGTCCTCCAATGCCATCAAACTCGTTCCTTGCACCCTTGCCACCGAGACGTTCATCCCTCTGATCGTATTTAAGTTGCTGAATTCCAGTCCCATCCAATCCACTTTACAGTAGCTTTTTGCGTTGCTGGAGTAATCGGGCAATTTTTCCTGAAAGGAGCGATCGAACCGCTGATCGATGGTAGAAGTCAATGGTGCCACGGCTATGTAGGTGGGAATGATTGGTTCAAAATGCCAGCTATGTGGATGAATGGCATCGAGTGAGGCATCGTACATGCCCACCATCAATTCTGCTTGCCTTTTTTTATCGAGGGTCTCTGGAATTTGAACCGTCCATTCGGCTTTTTCGCCTGGTTGTAGCTTGTCGCGGAACACCGTCAGTTTCGGGTTCAGCGTTCGCTTTTCCTGCTTTCTCACCAACGAAATCCAACTATTAAAGAGTTTCTCGTCTTTTACAAACGTGAACAAGACATCCACTCGGTCACCATAACTGCTTTTAAACGGCATTTCCAACGTTCGGATTTCGTTTGATACGGTCAACCACCTGCTTTCCAGAACGCTGTCCACCATCATGACCTGGCACAAAACATGCACATCCTTGCTCGACGAACCGAACTTGATGATGGCATTTTCGCCAACCGAACAGACCGTCTTGGGTGCCATCAACCAAGTTCGTATTTTCACCGGCGGCCGCTTAGCTTTCGGATCGTACAAAACAAACGAATTCGATAGTCGAACCGTATCGTGTTGGCTGTCGAGGGCGTAAAAACCAATTCGGTAGAGACCAGGCGTTTCCGTAGATACATCCAGTTTCAACTTCCCTTCCTTTGTCTGAAAACTACCCGACCGGACCAGGGTGCTACGTCCTTCTTGCAAGACTTCATCCTCGTTTTGGTCTAAGTATTCATTCGATTGCTCTGTACGAAACAATTCATACCCAATGCAACCATCCACCGACGCGTTGTTCAACGTTGTCAACTGAACATCCATGGCAACTTCTTTTGTCCTGTCCAACAGTTGAAGGTCGGAAAACTTCGATGAAATGAACAACGTCCTGTCACCCACCGATATGTCATTTGAACCCTGCTGCGTTTCACCCTTCTGATCGGTCACACTAGCTGAGATGTAATAGGTGTAGTATTGTTCCCCTATTAACTCGTTGTCGCGTTTAGCCAGAAAGCTAATGTCAAAAGTTCCTTCAGCCGATGTTTGTGCGGTACCGTTCGAAACCACTGTTTGAGTCCTTTGCCCCAGCATCCTGAAGTGCGACTGACGCATCACCTTGTATTCCACAGTGGCTTTTGATACCGGAAAACCGGCGTAGGCCATCACCTTGCCCTGCATGCGAACCGTTTGGCCGAACCGAAGCTCCATTTTGGGACGTTCTAGGGTCACTTCGAAGGTGGGGCGTTTGTAGGCCTCCACCCAGAAGCTCGTGTACGAATTGTTGGCCATCAGTGTAAAGGTCCCGTTCAAACCATCCTCGGGCAAAACAAAAGAGTCCGCAAACGAACCGAATTCGTTTGTCTGCATAGTCTTGATGGCAACCTGCTTCCGGTTCGCATCCAGCAACTTGACCTCAATGGTTTCATTGACAGCTACTTCTTGCCTGTCCGTGCTAAAAAAGTAAGCGATTCCCTTGAAATAAACCCGTTGTCCTGGTCGGTACAAAGACCGGTCGGTAAACATCTTCAGATTCATTCCTTTGTACTCGTTTTGACCGTAGTTGTACCGGAACATCTGATGGATGGACGAAAGATACTTGTCCGCACCTTTCTCAAAAAACAATACGGCGTTGTTATAGGTGTTTTTGGGGGGAAGGAATTCGAGCAGCCCATTTTGGTCGGTTCGTCCTTCTTGGAAGAGCGGTACGAGCTCTTTTTTCGTCTGCTTCCATTTGGTTGTAAAAGCGTTGATCCGAACATTGGAAACAGGTTTGCCGGACACCCTATCTACGACATAAAAAGCCGTTTTTGTGGCGTTTTGTGCCATATAGGCCATGTCGGAAACCACAAATCGTCCGAGCAGCAGGTCATTCGGATTTTCGTTCGTGCCCAACGTGAATTCATAAATGCCGTAACCTCTCGTTTTTATTGGAATAACCGTCTTTAGGAGGTTGAAATCCGAGTCTTGGTTCAGTTTGATCCAACGCTTCTCCAGTAGGGCTGAAACCGGGGAAACGCTTTTCCATTCGTTTGAAATGTTCCTGTAGTAGTCAATGGCCGAGGTGTTTACTTTGTAAATTTTAAGTTCCACCTTTTCAATATTCGAAGCATGCAACATCACTTCCAAGGTCGTATGAGGTTTGACAACCTGGTTGTTGCTAAGGTACATCCGTTTCTGCCGAATCTGGTCTTGCAGGTTTTTCAATACCTTAACCTCGCTGCTCCGCGGAAATCGGGCGATGCCGTCGGCGCAGCGTTCGTATGCCTTGCGTAGGAAGTATTTCCGAATGCTGTCGTTGGCATCGTGCTTGTCTTTATAAAACGTTGCTTCTGCGGCGATCACGCTGAGCACCTCCGCCGTTTTGTCGAATTTGGAAGCCAAGGTTTCCAAGGCTTGCAAATAGGCAGCCTCACTGGAATTCAGCCCATTATCGACATCGCTTTGGTATTGATTCCGCCCTTCCAGAAGTTCCTCAAACGTCTCGATGCGGCTAAAGTCTGTCCTCAGCAACACGATTGGTTGAGTTCCGTTCAATCGGAATCGCAACCATTGCTGGTAGGTTCGGATGATTTCCCGATCGATGGTCGAGCCGGTCGTCGAGTCCACTTCGGCCGATGTGAAAAGATTGGCCGGTAGGAACAAGAACTCGGGCGAGGCGTCAAAGTCCGATTCCTGCTTCACATTCTTCAAATCCATCAAAAGGTCAATCGTTCGTTTTGCAAGGAATTCGTAGAGTGTGGGTTGTATCCTTTTGTTGGGCCCGTTTTCCAACAAAACCCGGTACGGCCCAATCACCGTTTCTTGCAATTTCTCCGAGGGTTTCAACGAGCTGGTCAGCAGGGATTGTATCGTGTCCGAAAACGTATTTTTAGTCCATTGCTCCAAATTCCCCGTATTTGGACCGAATACCTCGGTGCGCTTATTGATGTAATACGCATTGTTTTTGTAATACATCAGGTACAATTCCGCCGTCATCGACTGCAACAAAGCCTTGTTTGATGCGTCAGGGGTTTTCCCTATCAATGCTTCAAAGTTGGATATTTGTTGGGGTGCTTTGTCCGGCTCTATCTTCAAGGTGCAAACCATTGCCTCAACGCTGGCTTTGATGAATTGAAGCGTGTTTTTTTCGGATTCCGCTTGTTTCAATAGGACTTCCACTTCTTTTAGCGCCGATTCGGGGCGTGCATCCTTGTTGAATTGAGCCACAATCTCCCAATGCTCCTTGTACGAGAAGGGGGTGGGGGCGTTTTCAGCCATTAAGGCATTTCTGACTAAGAGCAGCAAAAAGAAAAGTACAACGAACCGACAATAAGGTTGTGTTTTCATCGTGATTTGCGGTGGTTATGGTTTCCCGTTCCTACAAATCTAAACATTTTATTAATATAATTCAACGGTTTCTTTCCAAACTTTATCACCCATAAAATTGCCTGATGTCCAGTAAAACGAATGGAACGAAAACAAAAAAGAATTGCCCCAACCTCAACAGTTGGAGCAGTTCAAAATGCCTAAATAGCAGTATCCAAGTTGTTATAGTGTCCTTTTTCCAGTAACCACCAACTTTTCGGTTCCTTCCGAAGTGGTCAAATTGGCCGTGACCTTCGAGTCATCGATAAATAAGGTTTTGTCATCGATGGTAAGGCTGTTGCCCGAAACGATTCCGGTGAACGTTCCGGTGTTGTTGTGTGTCGTTGAATATCGGGTGCCTGAAACCGCATTGTTCACCAACGCGAAATTGAAAATACCTTCGTCCACCAGCGACTGATCACTAATCTAGGTGGTTTTGTATGTGCCTTCGTACGCCTTTACCAGCATCGTGGAGGTTTCCTTGATGGGCGTTGAAACGACCGTGTGGCCTGGGATGACGAAATCGACCGCGATGCTGCCACCGCTTCTGTCGCAAGTAAGATAAACAACGACGTTGGTCGAACCCAGTGTCCCATTGAATTTGGCCCTGTTGATGGGCTGTCCCGGAGTCCACGCGGTCAAGCCAGGTTGCGAAGAAGGTTCGATTTCATAGTAGGTTGTTTTTTAGGTGAGTTATGTCTCGAAATTAGGTTGGTTGAGGCAAAAAAAAATCCATACTAGTATGGATTTTCAAGTAGTGACAACTATGGTAAAAAGTCGCTAAATGCCTATCAAATTGCTCTTTATGGCATATTTGATGAGGCCCACAACCGATTTGCTGCCCGTCTTATCCATGATGCTCATCCGGTGGCTGTCCACCGTTTGCTTGCTGATAAACAGCTTCTCGGCAATCTCCTTGCTGGTGTGTTCCTTCAAAATAAGCTGCAGCACCTCTGATTCACGCTGCGTGAGTTTGGCGGTGGTTTCAGCCTGCTTGGCTGCCTTGACTTCTTTGTAAAGCAACGGCACGATTTCGTGCGAGAAAAAGGAACCCCTCGCCATCAGGGTTTCCAAGGCGTGGACCAGTTCCGCCCGCCCGCTGTTTTTCAGGATGTACCCATCGGCCTCGCAGGCCAGCGCTTCCTTGACGTACTCCACTTGGTTGTGCATGGAAAGGATGAGCACGTTGATGGAGCAGTCCAACGCCTTGATTTTTCGGCACAATTCCGTACCGCTCATGCCTGGCATCGAGATGTCCGTTATCACCAAATCGAACGCCCCTTTCGCTGCTGAAACCATGGTCCAGGCCTCCTCGCCGCTCAACGCCGTGGCTTTGATGACAAAATCGGGATGATTGGCCAACATGCTTTTGATGCCGTCCAGCACGATCTGATGATCGTCCACCAATAAAATGCGAATTGCTTCTTCCATAATTTATGCTGGTATTTCAATATCAAACCGTGTTCCTTCCTTCGATTCAATGGCCACCGTGCCGCCTATTTGCCGGATGCGTTCCATCAAATTCCTCAGCCCGATGCCCTTGGCCGTTTCCAACAGGGCAGGGTCGAACCCAATGCCATTGTCCGCCACTTTCAAGGCGATCAATCCGTTTTTTAAGCCCAACTCAACCACCACCTCGCTGGCTTCAGAATACTTCAATGCATTGTTCGTGAGCTCCTGAACGATGCGAAACAACACCAACTCAATGTTCTTGGACAACCCAGCTTCACGCACCGATTCATCCACTTTAAGGCTGAACCCTAGGTCGTGGTTCGCAAAATTGTTCTGTTCACACAGGTGTTCCAGCGCCGGCAGAATGCCATTCTCCAGATCTTTTGGATATAGGTTGTGCGAGATGCCCCGTACATCCACGATGGTCTGTTGCAACATTTCCGTCACCCGATCCACCGCCTCCACCTGTGGCGTTTCTATGAGCGAAAGATGCATCCCCATCACCGCCAACTTCTGGCTCACACTGTCGTGCAAGTCCCTAGCGATGCGCGATCGCTCGTTTTGTTCCGCCTCCACAAGCATACCCGAAACCCGCCTTTCTTGTTCGGCGATGCGCAATTTGTTCCGCTTGTCTCTGTTCTGGAAAATAAAATAGAGCGCCGTCAACACGAGCAAAAAGATGACGGCTGTGAGCCCGATAACCCTCCGTTGCGATTTCAGCCGTGCCTCCTGAATATCGATTTGACGGTCTTTTTTGTCGGTTTCGTACTCGATTCGAAGCAGTTCGATGGTGCGATTCACGTTCAAACTGTTGATGCGCCCGAACACGCTCAGCATGGAATCCTGGTCGCTTACCAACTGTTTCCAGTCTTTATCCTGCCGGTCTGCCTTGGCCATCGTCTCGAATACCCAGTATTTCTTGTCCACGTTTCGGTCTTCCGAAAAGATCTTCAAGGCCTGTCGGTAATACGCCAGCGCCTGCTTCTTGTCGTTGCGCTGCCGGTGGATGTCGCCCATGAGTAGGAGGTTGGCACCCATGTTCATCTGTATGCCCGAAAGCGAGTCGATCTGGTACGATTTCCTGCAATACAGCAAGGCAGAATCCGTCAACCCTTTGTTTAAAAAACACAAGCCCAAGTTGTTGTAAAAGGAACTCAGTTTATAGTTGTTCTTATCGCTCCCGTATTTGCGAATGATTCGCCTGTCCAGCGCAATGGCTTCGTCCAGCTTTCCGCCACTCCCCAGTATGTTCGCCTTCAAGTGCAACACGGTGAGCAGAATCGATTTGTCCACGCTGTCGTTTGCCAGTTTCGCAATGATTTCCATGGCCTTGTCCGGCTCCCGCTTGTTGTAATAGGCGAGCGCCATGTTGGAACTCACCACATGCTCCATGTGCTTGTTGTCCAACCGGTCGTAGATGGCCATCGCCTTATGGTAATAATAAAAGGCTGAATCGTACGACCCCATGTTCGTGAAGTTGATGCCGGCTCCCATATAGTTCAGCGCGATAAGCGAATCGGCCCTTTCGATATTTTCCAGTAAGTCATTGGCCTCCATGTACTTCCGGTTCGATTCCGCATACTTGGCTTCCCTGAAATACAACCGCCCCTCCGTCGACTTTTTTAGGAACAACAACAACGCCGGCCTTTTAACCACCCTTGTTGAATCCAACCGATGGTAATACCCCAGCAGCGAGTCGTACTCCGCTTGGTTGTTGCCCTGAAACTCCAGGTACAGCCTGTCAAAAGCAGGGTCGTCGCTCGGATGCTCCCGCTTGCAATTCGTAAACGCCAGCACTAGCAACAGCAGGAACAGTACAGACGGTAACTTCATACTTTCGTATCGTTTAGGGTCGATTTCAGTACATGCGAAATTAATAAAAAAAACATCATTGCAATAGGATACCACCGATACCTATTCAGTTTGTTGAACCCAAACTTATGGCTGTTTACCGATACAGCCTAAACTCACGCCTTCAGCCACGCTCTAAGAAGCAAATACAAACACAATGAAAACTTTAAAATCCTTTTTTGTAGCTGTTTTGCTGGTAGCAAGCACTACGTTGATGGCCCAATCAACCGAAAACTCCCTGAATGAATCCTCCGCCATCCTTCAAACTGAACAATTGGTAAACCAACTCCATCTGAGCACCGATCAAGCGCAACAGATCCTCGACATCAATCTCGATTATTCCTTCAATGAATCCCTGATGAATGCCCAAAGCAAAGCGCTACTCAGCAAGGGTTACGGTGAAGACGACGTTACAATGGCCTATCAGGAAGCCCTTTCCGACGAAATGTATATCCGTTACCAAGCCATCAAATCCGTCTTGACCGACGAACAGTTGGTATCTTATGAAATGCTTCATTTTTACCTATACTAATGGCTTTTTAGCAAGATTTAAACCGATAGTCTCAAATTCGTATTGGACCAAGAAAAAAAGCCCTGACCGATTCTTACATCAGCCAGGGCTTTTCTACTTAATAACGTTTGTCTTACTCAGACACTTCAATCTTCAAGATACTCACCGAATACGCCGCCAACTTCTGCTTGAAGCTCGTGCCAACCCCCTTCAGCTTGCTTGTCACCGGCACAATCTTGGTGGGTTCCGTGATGGAATTCGTATCCTCCGGCTTAACGCCCTTGATCACCACCAACGTCCCTTCCGACTTCACCTTTCCGATACCGTTCAGGCTAATTTCCACCGGCTGAACCGTACCCAGAGCGTTCACCACTTTCAAGTAGATGTATTTGGAATCCTTGGTGGCGCTGTAAAACAAGCTGGGAACCGATTTAGGCGTTTGAGGTGCGGCATTCTGGGGAGCGCCCGGACGTTGCGGACGAGCAGGAACAAGCTGGGTCGGAACGTTTTCGACCGTCATGGGGACGATGGCATCGCCCAAGTACTGGCTGAACAAAACCTGCACGTAGTAGGAGGGAGAACCGTAGCTGTTCGAGGCATCGTAACCAATCAAGTCGGAATCCCACTGCCAAGCCTTCTGATTGCTCGAAACCGATGCTGTGTCCACACGTACGAACAAAGGTGCATAGCACGACATGATGATGTGGTCCGAATTCCGTTCCATGCCCGTCATCCATGCGGCATCGCCTAAAGCGGCTTGCAGGTTGGTGGTGGGTTTGCCTTCACGCGTGGCCCATTCGCCCACAAAAATCTTCGGACCCTTGCGGTCGTAGTTGTCGTATTGGTTGGCCCATTCGAACATGTCCCAAGAGCTGCGGTAGTAATGCTCGTCCAAAACGTCGGCCTTCTTGCCCGAAGTCACTTTCATGTTCGAGTACTGGGCGTCCGCAATCGTGGAAATGCAGGTCAGCTGCGGGTATTTGGCATCGATGGCGTTGCGGAACTGGGTGAAACGGCCGTCGTAGCTGTTGCTGCGATCAAACCAGTCTTCGTTGCCAATTTCCACGTATTTCAGTTTGAAAGGAGTCGGGTGGCCGTCTGCCACGCGCTTGGCGCCCCAATAGGTTTTTGCATCGCCCGTCACATATTCGATTTCGTCCAAAGCATCGTCCACATATGGTTTTAGCAGTGGGCCAGCATCCACATGGTCGCCATTCAAGGCATAACCCGCATAAACACCAAGCACGGGTTCAGCCCCGATTTCCTCACACCACATCAAGAATTCATAGAGTCCCATGCCGTCTGTGGGACGATAACCCCAGGATCCTTTGTGCCCTGGACGGTTTTCGATGGGGCCCAGTGTGGTTTTCCAAGGGAATGCGTTGGCAAAGTCCGGTCCTTCCAAGTAGTTGCCACCGGGGAAGCGTAAGAATTTGGGCTTCATGTCGATGAGCATCTTCGTAAGGTCAATACGATTGCCATTCGACCGGTCGTTGAACGTGGGCGGGAACAGCGACACCAAGTTGAAGTAATACAAGCCGGTACGGTCGGTGGAAATAACGAAACGTGCGTCTTTGGTCGGTGTCACATCGGCTCCGGTTTTTAGCGTCAGTTCGTATTTTTTCCAGAAATTGCTCTTTTCGAAGTTGACGATGCCGGTGGCATAAACGGTCTTGCCGTCGTTGCTTTCGATAGTCACCGTGATGGGCCCGGCCGTGTTGTTCTCAATGACGGGTGCCGGCGGGGTTTGCGGTTGACCCTGCGGTCCTCCGCGACGACCACCGAACTGCATGCTGCCCGTGCCCTTCAAATAAAACGACGCCTTGTAGGTGGTCGAAGGCTTAACCGGAATGCCCCAGTACCCTTCGTTGGCAATGCCCACTTTGACCCCGGCCTTGGGCACCGTGAGGCGCAAGCAGGTGGTCAAGGCACCGTTGATGGCAAGACGTTGCTCGTCGAACGGTATGCTGTTTGGGTTCGCGGCAATCAGTTTGATGCTGGCATGGGAAGCGGTGTCTGCTTGCACCAGGCTCCAGCTGTCCGGGTTCTTTTCATTGTCCTTGAACACGCGATTGCGAATAAGTTCGGCATACAGCCCGCCATCGTACGCGTGGTTAATTTCTTCGGTCATGAGGCCGTAAAGCATGGGGGATACTTTGAGGCCTTGCTTGGCCAGGTCCAAGGATAGCTTGGGGGCAGGTGCGGGCGCTTGCTTGGCCGCCTGGGCCACTGTGAGAGAAGAAAACAGGACCGCCAGTGCGACAATGCCCGTTCGAAGCGAGGTAATTTTCATAGATTTTGTATTGGGTTTTAGTTGTTCTGTATGTGGAAATAGTCGAATGCAACCTCAAAAGGCGTGCTCGGCTTGGTGGTATCGGAATTGAAATAGAAGGTGCTCTTCATGCCTTGCAAAATCACCCCGTCGCAGGCTATCAGACCAGCCTTTATGTCTCTGAGTTGGAGTTCAGCCGAGCCTAATTTTACGAAATTGCCTTCCAGGGCATAATAAGCGGTATAGACGCTCCCTTTTTTCTCCAGTCGAAGCTGCAGGGCATTGCTGCCCGTTATGGGTTGACGCAGGTTGAAGGAAGCCATCGATTTGGCAATGCCGTTTTCCTCGATGATCAGGTCGATGGTTCCAGGTTGCTCTTCCGTACCGTTCCTACGGGATTGACTTGTTTTGATGACTGCCCGGAGCATGAGCTTCACAAAATTATCGTCGTTTTGATAGGCTAAAATGCCTGCATTCTCCGGTTGAGATGGAATTCTGGAGCAAACCAGTTTCGTTTCGGCCGTCCAGTCGCTGTTGGCACTTTGAAGCAGTACATTCTTGGCGTTGTTGCTGCCTTCGGACACATCGCCCACTTCGGAGACCAGCGTGAGGGCACCTGCCTTGCTGGACAGGTTGTGGTTGGCCTCGTTTTCGCGCACCCAAGACCATTGACTGCCAAGCGTTCCGTCGAACTCATCGCTCGTGGAAGGCAGGTCGAAATTCAAATAATACACATTCCGCTCTTGTGTGATGTTGTCGGTGAACGAAACCACGGCCGTCCCAGGCACGCTCTTGGCTTGTTCCACCTCGACCAGCACGCCATTCATCAAGGCTGAAGCCTTCACCACGGGCAACTTCGATTTTTTGGTGAGTAAAAAACTGTATGCTTTTACTGTTTTGTTGAAACCGACCAAGCTTTTCCCATCCACTGTGATGGCTTTGGGAGTTAGGTCTGGCATGACTTTGAGCGGGTAGCTGCTCGAAACCGTCTTTCCATGGAACGTCACTTGGGCTGAAATCGTTGCCACACCCACACCGGTGGCTGTCACCTTTCCCAGGTTGTCTACTGCCGCTACCGCCGGATTGTTGCTCGAATACGTCACAACTGCATCCTTCGGATTTACGAAACTGTCATCCGAGAGGGATGCCGTCCAGCTGGTCTGCACGGAGTTGCCCGGCCTAACCACCACCCTGTCGCCCTGAGCGACTACTGTTTTCAATTCGGCCACTAAAGTACCGCTCAACGTGGCTTCCACTTGCCCCTTGATATCCTTGGACGAAGCCCCGATTTCAAACACATACCTCCCTTGGTCGAACGTGATTTTTTTGGATAAGGCGTCCCAGAACCACAAATCGGCAGCATCCACTTCGATGGAAACTGACTTGGTTTGACCTGCGGGGATGGTTACCCGCTGGAATCCCCTCAGCCTTTTGATGGGCCGTTCCAGTGAAGCCGGGCTATCCGGCGTTCGTACATAAATCTGGACCACCTCGTCACCGTCCACACTTCCCGTATTCGTTACATCGGCCGAAACCGTGAGCTTGTCGTTGGGCGTAAAACTGGTTTTCCCAATCTTGAAATTGCTGTAGGCGAACGTGGTGTACGACAGACCATAGCCGAATTCGTACGACACCTCCTTGTTGAAATATTGATAGGTCCTGCCGTTCTTTCCGGCACCACCTCGCAGCGTATAATCGTTCAGGTCGGGGAGATCGTCCATCGATTTGTACCAGGTCACACTCGTTTTCCCGCCCGGATTGACATCGCCAAACAAAATCTTGGCCATGGCTGAACCTTGTGCTTGGCCGTTGTAGCCCGTGAATAGGATGCCAGCCACATTCGGATTGTTTTTAATGGCTTCCACTTCCACCATGCCCATGCCTTGAATTACCACGATGGTGTTGGGATTGACAGCCGCCACCGATTTGATCAACTCATTCTGATTGCCCGGCAAACTGATGGCGAAACGGTCCGATTCTTCCCGTCCGGTCGATTGGTCGGTACCTACAAAAACAACCGCCACATCGGCCGAAGCCGCCATGTCCAAGGTCTCCTTGTCGGTAGCCGGTACTTCCGCTTCGCGGTAAACTAACACGATGGTTTGTGAACCAGTGATGCCCAAGGTGTTGATCTTGACAGGAACAATTTTGGAGCGACCGCCGAAACCGCCTCCGCCACCTGGTGTGCCGGCAATTTTTTGCGAAGCCAAAATGTTCCCGGTTTTTGTTCCCACCCGAACTTCGAGCATGCCGCCTTCGCCCGATACGGTCATGTTGAACCGCATCGAATCCACATTGGTGATGTCCACGTTGTTGTACGACGTCCAGTCACCGTCCTTGATGCCACGCACCGATGCCGCACCGAACCGGGCAGAGGTGATCAATCCACTGGCCGACGCGTCGAACTTGGTCGCATCGTATTCCTTGACCACCCCGTTGCTTACCGTGGCGAAGTTGATCATTGTGAAGAAATCGGTCCTTTTTGCCGTATTTCCGCTAGCCTTGGAAACAACTTCCACATTCAGTTGATGGTCGACCAGATACTGCTTGATGCCGGCCAAGGGGGTTATTCTATATTTGGGTTCCGCTTCGCCGGAATAGTCGCCCAACTCTACCTTGTTGGCCTGAGGGCCTAGAACAGCAATTTTTTTCAACATGCTTGCATCCAGTGGCAATGCTTTCCGACCACTTTTTACCAATACGTTGTTTTTTAACAACACGGGCGTTTTGGTGGCAATTTCCAAAGCCAAGTCGTTGTGCGAAGGGTCGTTTATGATGTTCGGCTTGATGCCGGCATACGGAACGATGTTCTGAGGGTCGAATTCGCCCAAGCGCATTCGAATGGTGTAGAGGTTCACCAAGGCTTTGTCCATGTCGGCTTCGGAAATCAAACCCTGCTTCAATGCCTCCAGGGCGCTTGTTTGGTAAACGCCGCCGCAGTCGGAGTCCACTCCAGTCTTTAAAGCCATCGATGCGGCTTCGGCCTTGTTTTTTGCATACCGGTGACTGCTCACCACATCGTCCACGGCACCACAGTCGCCGGTCACATAACCGTTTAAACCGTACGTCCTTCTGGCGATGGTATCCACCAGAAATTTACTGGCCGACATCGGAACGCCGTTCACCGCATTGTACGCCGTCATAATGGCCGGAAGTTTGTCTTTTTCAATGAGTGCCCGGTACGGTGCGAGATAAAATTCGCGCATGTCTCTGTCGTCCATGTTCGCACTACCGTTGTGGCGGTTGAATTCGGCGTTGTTGGCAAAAAAGTGCTTTCCGCAGGGTACTGCTTTCAGATACGTCGGATCGTTGCCCATCAAGCCTTGAACGAAACCGCTACCTATTTTGGAAACCAAGAAAGGGTCTTCGCCAAACGTTTCCGCCGTACGTCCCCATCGGGGGTCACGAGCCGGTTCAACGACCGGTGACCAATACGTGAGCGTAAATATAAGATCGTGGTTGAAGCCCCTGGCTTCATCGGCGATGACGGATGTTTCACGTTTTAGGAGTGCCGGATCCCAAGTGCATCCAACAGCAATGCTGTTTGGAAACGAGGTGGCCGTCATTCCGCTGTTGTTGTTCCTGCCCATGATGCCATGCAGTGCCTCGCCCCAGACATCGTATTTGTTGATGCCCAACCTGGGAATGGGCGGCATGGTGTTGCCCAATTGACTCTGCTTTTCTTCCAGCGTCATTCTGGAAACCAAGTCTGCCGCTCTTTCCCGAAACGAAAAGGCGGTATTGAGGTAAATCGGTTTTTTTTCACTTCCTGCCGCCGAAAGGGTGGTGATTGAAAAAATTAATAAAAGGAGTAGGAGCAACGGCTTGTTGTTCATGCTAATCTATTTAAGGTTGAGTAACTATGATTAGACCTTAGATAGCATTTATGGTTGGTGGTTTAAATGACTTCGCCAACAATTATTTGGTCGCGCTAACATACGAGGAAACCTCATTGACAGGGCCTTTGACGTATTTTTGAAAATTGGGAAACGAGCAGAGCAAATAGCCATTACCTTCTTGTTTTTCTCCGATTTTTCCATCAGAATTCACCACCAGCGTTTTTGCAGGAGCCATGCCCTTTTCCACCCAGTTCATCAACAACTCCATATTGTCGTTTCCATTGGGCGACGGAATGTTCTTGGCTTCCACCGGTTGACCCTCCCCGTTCACTTTGCTGCCCCTTCCGGACAATCCATGTCCAGCTTGTGGCACCACAAACAATCGTGCAAATTGGTCCACTTTCTGACGTCCCATCTTGTCAAGCACCGATTGGTAGTAGTCCAATTGGGCTCCCGGCGAAGCAATATCGTCCATCGTACCTATAGTGAGGATCATTTTTCCACCCCGATTATAAAAAGCTGTCAAGTCTGGATTGGTCGAATCCAGCCACTTCGACAATTGCTCCCTGCGTTGGTTCCATTTTCCACCTTCCACATAATCCAAGGGATTGGCTTTTAAATCTTGCATAAGAAATCCGGTGACCCCAAGCGTTCCCAACGAAAAATGAACCGGTGCGTTCTCCGGAGCCCCTTCCTGACCTTTAAAGCGCTGACCGGTAATCATGCCGAATCCATCGGGCGTCACCGTGGGCAACCACATCCCAAAACCTTTGACCCCATTGGCCAGCGGCGTGGCAAACCGATACGTACTGTACGCCACTTCCAGCGTCTTGATTTGTTCTTCCGTGAGTTTGGCTGAAACCGATTGGTCGTTCGGGTCGGGATCGACGTTTTTTGGCGCTCGCAAGGCCGACCATGGGTCTTTGGGACCAACCCCATCGTTCACATTGAAAAAAGCACGCGCTGCTTGGTAATTGCATACAAGCCCGTCCTCCAGCCCATCCAAACCGTCACACTGACGGAGGAACTCCGCCCTGATGGCATTCACTTTAGCCGGCGTCACCCAGTTTTTAAGCGGTTTTTCTTGAATTCGAACCAGTTCCGGACCCAGCATCAAGCTCGAGAAATTCACGATCGGCACATTGGCAATGATGCCGTTGTAATCGTTGGGATACCGCTGCGCCACGGTCAACGCTTCACGGCCACCATGCGAAGTTCCCACATAATAGTTGAAAGCAGGTCGTTTGCCATACAATCGTTCCACGATGACCATCGCCGCATCGTGCGTTTTCTTCATCTGCATGTAGCCCATGTTTTTAATAGCCTCGTCGTTCAATGCCCATTCGTCGCCAGGCGTCGGCCCCGAAGCCAACGGTTTCTGCATCCCGCCAAACATGCCTCCAGCCTGATGCCCGGAATCGCTGCCATACAGCACAAAACCCTTGTTGAGCAACGGATTACGACCTTCATGTACGGTGATGGTGCCGTTCATTCCACCACCACCCGCCTGCATGGCCCGTTGCGACCAACTTGCAGGCAACAACACCCTGAAATTGATGGGCCACCCCTGCGGATCCACCGGAAAGATGGAACCCTCCACCACGGCATACGCCAGCGTCGCATCGGTGGCTTCCACCCACCTTGGCTCATAGAGCTTCACCGAACCCACCGGCTCACCAATGTCAGTGGCCGAAATGGATGACCCAACTTTTACAAGGTCAACTTTGGAAATGGTAAGATCTGCGATTGAATTCGACTGTGCAGAAGTGGTTATTCCAATTGTTAAAAGGAAAGCTAGGACGATGAAGGCTGTTTTTTTCATAGGATGGAAACGTGAATGGATGATAGGTCAAACGAATTAGGCCGCAAATGTAACTATAAAATGGATTTTTAATATATTTACCCCTACTAAAACCCTTGGATGTCGTTAAAATTGGAGTTGGTTTCGTAAACAATTCGTAGCCCAGCCTACCGATTGTCCCTCCGTTTCTCCTCGAAATACTTTTGAGGTGGGTTTCTGTTCAACATTTAATCTACAAAAATCATGGAAAACGAACATTCCACCATTCACGATTTCGACTTCAGCCTCATTTGCGAATAGTTCTCCGGCCTCCAACTCCAAAGCCCTCACCGCAATCCAAACCTTCTGGAAAGATGCCTTTGCTGAAATCGATACCATACCGATCAAGGTTGCTCAACTGCAGTCGGCGGGTTATGTCCCAGTGTCTGCATTCGCGCTGCCCTCGGAATGCTGGACGAAGAACTTTTATGAGCCGCAAGTGCCGCTTCAAGAAACGTTCCTAAAAAAGCATGCAGGGAATAATACTGCTGAAATGTTGGTTGAGAACCAGCGAAGGGAAGCGGCATTTTATAAGGAATACAATGCTTATTACGGCTATGTGTTTTATATAGGGAGGCAAATTTGAAATTAGCCAAAATCATCCTTTATATGGACGACCCTGAGGAAAAAAATCAAAACTTGCTGTTGGCAGACATAAGTCCTAAAATGTTACTAATTGGTGAGAATCCCCGATTGATTGATGAATGGCAACTTGCCCCACAATTATGGGATGCCTTTCGATTTGAAGCTGACCATCGTGACGAACTTAGTCAATTCATCTTGACCGGTTCTGCCGTACCTGCCAAATCCGACGATGTTCATCATTCGGGTACGGGTCGATATGCGTGGCTGACCATGCGTCCAATGAGCCTTTTTGAGTCGGGAGAATCAACTGGCGAAATAAGTTTAAAAGAACTGTTCAGCTCCCTCGTTCAAATAAGTGCTCTAAATTCACTGAAGATTGATGACATCGCCTTTTTGATATGTCGTGGTGGATGGCCCCGTGCAACGGAACTCAAAGGCGATATTGCCCTTGACCAAGCAAAAGATTATTACGATGCAGTGACCAAAACGGATATTTCCATAGTCGATGGGGTAAGTAGAAACCCAGAAAGAGTAAAACGATTGATGCGTTCATTCGCGCGCCATCAAGGAACGCCAGTAAGTATCGACACGATTTCAGCCGATATGCTTACAAACGACAGTGAATCCTCCGCTACTATGTTGATCCATCCATCGCAGTTGCAGCCTTAGGTTTAGGACCGAATGACCTGATTAATGACTTGAAAACCATGGGCTTTTTGTTTGAAACCCTTTGTGTCCGTGACTTGCGGGTGTTTGCCGATGCATTGGATGGGAAGGTCTATCATTTCCGTGATAAGTATGGATTGGAATGTGATGCAGTGCTTCATTTGCGCAATGGCAGTTTTGGATTGATTGAAGAAGGAGCCACGACACTGAAGGCACTCAGCAAAAAATTGATACAGACAAGATGAAATCCCCTTCATTCCTTATGGTTTTGACAGGAACCGGTAAGTATGCCTTTCGTCGTGAAGACGGAGTTTACGTTGTACCAATAGGATGCTTGAAAGATTAATGCCAACCACCAACACTTTACATTTCATCCATAAACACAGCACTTGTTTCCAGATATAAATTTAATAGAATTTGTATATTTACGTGTTGATTTGGAAAAACTCTAATACGAAAGTCATGGCCTATTGTCCTAACTGTAAACAAAACGTTCAACTCATTGTTACGCATGATACGTATTCGGATTCCACTCCTCGGTGTTCCAATTGCTATGGGGAGATCAAATTTCCACAAATACAATCGGAATCCGAATATAAAACATATACCGATAAATTGGATCAACAAATCATTCGAAATAAAATTAGGAGTATTGAATATGAGCTGCCTTTTTTGCAGCAAGCAGTGAATAAGGAAATTGCAGCTCCTTTCAATTACGTAGGTTTTATTTGGGGAGTCGTTTCTGCAGGCCTTGCTGTTTACTTCTACCATAAATTCGAAATTCTACCTGACATTGTAACCAATTACCTTTATATATTCTTTGATTTCATTATCATGGTCCTTTTCGGTATTGCCGCATTGGTGTTGTTTTTAACCTGTTTTTCGTCTTCCAATCACAAAGAAGCCCTCCAAAAACAAAAGGAGGCAAAAGAACGGCTAGAAACAAGAACAAAAGAGTTGGAGGCACTAAATCAGTCTTTAAAATAGGGAATATTAGAACTATAACTTTAGATTATTTACTGTCAATTGTTTTAAATTGCAATAATGAACCTTCTCGATTTCGTCCAACACCAAATGCGCATGTCGCACATCTACCAACCCGTCATGATCAAAGCCTTGCTGAGTCATGGCGGCCGAATGTCCACCCGCGACATTGCCCGTGAAATCCTCATTTACGACATTTCCCAAATTGAGTATTACGAGAACGTGGTCAATAACATGGTCGGCAAAGTTCTAAGGAATAGAGGCGTTGTTGAGAAAACCAAGGAATACTATGCCTTGGTCGAATTCGAAACCTTGACGGATGAGCAGAAGGATTTAATCATCAAGGAGTGTGATTCGAAAATCAACGAATTCATTCAGAAGCGCGGATTGAATGTTTGGGAACACCGCCGCAAGAATCGTCGCCCAGTCCCAGGATCCATCCGATACGAAGTGCTGAAACGTGCCAATTTCCGGTGTGAATTGTGTGGCATTTCCGCCGACGAAAAGGCGCTGGAAGTTGACCACATCACCCCGAAAAACAAAATGGGCGAGGACACCATCCACAATTATCAAGCATTGTGCTATACCTGCAATGCACAGAAAAGGGACCTTGACGATACCGACTTTAGGGAGATTAAGCACATCTATGAGGCTCGGGACCCGAATTGTGTGTTTTGCACTCTTCCTACTGGCCGAATTCTATTCGAAAACAATCTCGCCATGGCGTTTCACGATAATTATCCAGTGACGAAGGGCCACATTTTAATTGTGCCGAAGCGGCATGTTTGGGAGTATTTCGATTTGTACCAGGCAGAAATCAATGCCATACATGAGTTGTTGCTGAAGGCGAGGCAGGAGCTTCAGTTTTATGATGAAAGTATTACTGGGTTCAATATTGGTATCAATAATGGAAAAGATGCGGGGCAGACGATTTTTCATTGTCATGTGCATTTGATTCCGAGAAGGAGGGGGGATGTGGAGGATCCAACAGGAGGCATACGAAATCTTGTTCCCGGGAAGGGGAATTATAAAAAGTGAGAATTAGATACAGCCCAGTTTATCAGGACAAAAAAACATGGTTCATCCCAACCTCTAGAAGGATTTTTAAACAGTCCAAATTGATACGTACTTTGTTGTAGAGTACTCATTCTTTTCCCCTTTCAAAATACACCTCCGGCAACACAATCCGAACCTCCTTTTCCGCCCCTTCCTGCAACCAATACACCACAAAATTCACCTTCACACTCCTCAATTCATAATTCCTTTCCTTCATTTCCTCCACCTTCTTAACGAACTTCTGAGAGAATTTCAGAACCGACTTTCCATTGGCGTTTAGGCACTCTACTCCATTGTATTCCAACCGATCCCCACTCATCAATTGAGAAATCAAGTATTGTTTGTTAATGAAGTAATCCAGCCAAACATCCTTCAAAAACAAATGCATGGTCAACCCACTTGGCTGTTCATACACAGTAGGATCCTCCACTCGCTCTAGATTTGCAACTGAATACCTATCCAGAAAGTTTGAATTATAATGAATACTCAAACGATTCTTCGCCCGTGTCATGGCAACATACAGCAACCGTTTATGCTCATCCGTCGTTGGATGCCAATCCTCTAACAATAGGAAAACATTGTCGAACTCTTTACCCTTGGCCTTATGAATGGTCGAAACCATAATGGTTTCCACATTTTCACCAAAGAAATCCTCCAACTTCGATTCTCGAATAAAAACCTCCAAGTCCGACCGATACTTCCTTTTCGTATTCGTCGCTTCAAAATCCTTGATCAAGTTTTTGCAAATCTCCAGTTTGCTACTCCTTTGAAACTTTTCTTCCAAATCCCTTTTTGCCGCTTCCCAATTCTCCTCACTAATGCTATAAACATCCGCTGCGAACTGACTAAAAAAGTGCCTAACCTCCAGTAAATTATAAAGGCTGAACCCTTCATTCGTCTGTATCAATTTTGCCGGCATGTCGTTGTTCAAAAGCAATCCGGTTATTTGCAACGCTTCCTCATTCGTCTTGGTAAGCACACATGTCGTGCCAACCAATCCTGTCGTCAGGATGTCGTTCACTATTGGTGCAATCAAGTTTCCACTCTCATAATGCACTAATTTTATCCGACCTAAATCCGTTTGCTTGGCCAACACAGGATTCGATTTCAGTCGGTGATAAATCTGTTTCACAAACTGATTGGTGAAGTCCACCAAATTGCTTTTACTCCGGTAGTTTTCAAGCAACTCATGCTTCACCGCATTGTTCTCCTGGATAAACCGCTCCAAGTACTGCGAACTGGCACCTCTAAACTCATAAATACTTTGGTCATCATCCCCCACGGCAATCACCCGCATTTCCTCATTCTGTTCCATCAAGGCATTGATGAGGTTGAACTCATCCTCGTTCATATCCTGTGCTTCATCAATTACTAACACCGTCTTCGTGATCCGGCTTGGTTCCACCTCTTTGTTCTTGATTTTCTCGATGGTCTTTTTCAGAATCTCATCCGATTTTTCCAAACTCCCAACCTTGCCCAACAGATCGAAACAATACGAGTGAAACGTCTTTATTTCCACGAAATTGGCAGCATTCCCAATCAACGTGATCAACCGTTTCTTGAATTCTGTTGCCGCCGCCCTCGAAAACGTTACCATCAGCAACTGCTCGTGTTTGACATCCTCCATCAGCAGCAACGATGCTAATTTGTGCACCAACACCCGAGTCTTTCCACTTCCTGGCCCAGCCGCCACCACTATGTTTTTCGACTCATTATCGTTGATTATCTGCAACTGAGTCGGCGACAACTCTCCAAACAACTGTTTGAACTTGGAAGGCGTCATCTTTAAGCTCAACGTGTCCGCTTTACTTCCCGGAAAATACTTTCTTAGAAACGAGGAGTAGTTGAGATGAAAATAATCCTCCACAAACTGCAGCGCATCCCGGTAGTCTTCAATCATTTTCTTGGCATACTCGCCTACAATATGTATCTGCTGAACCTTGTTTTCATAAAAATGATCCAGTTTGTCGTAGTCCTCTTTGGTGTATCGCTTTTTATTATCCTGCTCCAATCGATCAATCGTCAACCGGTTATAAACTACCATGAATCCACCTTCAATCTTAATGGCCTCAATCCTAGCTAGATAAAATAGCGTATCCTCCACATCGTCCAAACTCACATTCAATTTAAAGAGATTCGAGCTCGTTTCATACGCCTGCTTCAACTCGTGAACCGAAAATTCTACCAAGACTTCTTCCTTTTCTTCTTCCACGGCTGAAGTCTTCCCATAAAGGTATTCAATGATGAACAGCGCCAACTCCTGCCGCTTCTCCAATTTCTCATTCAGCACCGCTTTCGGATGCAAGCAAACCACGACCACATGGTTTTTGGTGTATTCCAAACTTCTCCGCTTGATCCAATTCTTGATGGTCCAAAAGTTGAGTATCGTGTTCAGCTTATGGATACTAACGTCGTCACAACCTTTGAGTTCAGCCTCTTCGTTCAAATCTTTGATGTTGAACGTCTTCTCCTCCACATCAAACTGTGGTAGCAAGAATTTCTCAATCTTGCTGAACGCTTCGACGATGTTCAGTGAACGGTTCTTGTTTTCCCCTTTCTTGATGAATGCCGTCAGATCCTTAGCATCCGCTAGTATTTTCTCCTCCCGCAGCAGGTTGATGATGTTGATGACCTCCTCTTTAACAATCCCCAAATGGTCGCTGATGTAGTCAATTCTACTTTCTGCTTCCTCATCCGTCGCTTGTTTTCTGCTTTTGCTCGAGAAAAGCTTTTTTATAATTCGAATTCCCTTTTCTTTTTGCCGCTCATCAAACCGCTCTGATCCATGAATCTTCTCAATCGCCTCCTGCGCATTTTTCGAAAGAATGCTGTTGGCAAAAACCCTTGGCATGTTCTGCCCACGCTTCAAATAACCTGCATCCTCCAACGCTGCAATGGCCGTAGTCACACGGGTTTCGATCTCCTTCACATTCTCATCCCAACCAGCCTTTCGAGCAATTTCCAAGGCTGAATTCGATACACTCGACCGAAAACGGGTAATGTCCTTAATGGCTTTCCACACCTGCTGAATCTCCTTGATGGACAACTTGGTTTGGTTCAGCAATATAAAATGTTTCGCCAAGTCCTCTTCGTTGAACAAGACAAAACAATCGGCCTCGATGTGCTCATCCCGCCCAGCTCTGCCTGCTTCCTGAACGTAGTTCTCGAGCGAATCGGATATTTCATAATGCACCACCATGCCCACATCTTTCTTATCCACCCCCATCCCAAAAGCTGACGTCGCCACCATGATGGCCACCTCGCCGGAAATAAACGCATTCTGGTTCGCAGTCTTTTCCTGCTTATCCATTTTTCCGTGGTAGGGCTTGGCATTGAAACCGTCTCCAGTCAAGCGTTCAGCCAGATTATAAGCTTTTTGAGTTCTAGAAACATAAATGATGCTGGGGCAATTCTTTTCCTCGATCAAATCCCTAAGCGTCTGATACTTCTCTTCCTCATCACCCTTCTCATATACTTTGTAATGCAAATTCGTTCTCGAAGTGGCCGAAGTAAATAGCTCCAGTTCAATGGAAAGCTTGTCGGAGAAATAGTCCCGAATATCCTCAATTACCTTTTGCTTTGCCGTCGCCGTGAAGCACGAAACGGGGATTCCATCTGTCAGATTTTTCTTTTCTTGAATGGACTTAATGAAATCGCCGATGTACAGGTAATCTACTCGGAAGTCTTGCCCCCACGACGAGAAGCAGTGTGCTTCGTCAATGACAAAGCGAACGATATTTCGGCCAAGAATTAATTTTTCAATGGATTTGGATCGCAAAGATTCTGGAGAAATGTAGAGTAGGGAGGCTGAACCATCCTCCACCCGCTCAAACGATTTAGCCCGTTCAATCGGATCCAGCAAACCGTTGATGGTCACGGCTTCGGTAATCCCGATTTTCTCCAAGTTGTCCACCTGGTCTTTCATCAGGGATTGCAAAGGTGAAATGACTATGGTTAGACCATTGGAGCTTTCTCCACTCATTAAGGCTGGTACTTGAAAAGTGATGGACTTGCCACCACCGGTTGGGAAAACGGCGAGCACCGATTTATTGTAGACGGCTGCTTTGACTGCGTTTTCCTGTAGCGGTTCGCCACCGTATGTTCTGTACGAATCAAAACCGAAAAAACGTTTCAGACCCTTGTGAATGTCCAAGGCACTGTTGCAATAGGTGCAACCCGTAATGCATGGTTTGTTTCGCAGTCGGAACATAATCCGTTCCACCTCCGGATAGTTTTTAAGAACCCATGGTGGTGTGATGGAATGGATTTTCTGGTAATGAATAAAGGAGTAAATGAGCGACAGGCAGTAAGCGAGCTCGATTGGAGTCTCTTTTACAATGCCAGTTAAGTCAACATTCTCGCAAATCTCGTTTTTAAATACTTGCCGAATGCTGCTTTTTAGGTTATCGCAAGGGCTGTTGTAGTTTATGAATCGGAAAAATGCTTGAAACTCCTTTTGGTCGTTTAGCAATCCGAAGAAAATTTGTTTCAGCCCCTCTTCCAGTTTCTTGAAGGCGTTTACTTCATCGTAAAATAAGTCCCTTGCTTTGATGGAGTCGTTTAAGGGATTGTTTGTTTCTTCTGTTTGGAGTTTGTCGTCTTTTAATAAGGCATGGTAAGGCTTGGTCGGAAATAGGAGGGGAGAAAGGTGAAGGGTGTCGATTACGTTTGTATGTGGGATGCCTGCTTCGGATACAGCTTTGCCAATGTATTTTAGGTCGTGGTTAAGAATGTTGTGGCCGGCGATGAAATCATTGCCCTGAAGAAAAGGTATAAAATCTTTCAGTGAATAATGATGAAAGGTGCTATCATCATTTTTGATGCCGCCAATATCAAGAATTTTTTGGGTTCTTGGTTCGATTTCAGTGTCTATGAAAACGATGGTGTTCATAATGTCCTTTTATTAAGTGCCGAACCACAAATAAAGGTCGGTTCAGACATCTTTCTACATCATTGATTTTCAACAAATATAATCATTGCTATTTATTTGCGAATACTATATTGATGGATCCCCAAGTTATTATTAAATTCGAACCTCTCCCAAATTTCCCAACATCCACAATTCTACTACCATGACTCCTGAAATCGCCAGCCAAATCTACAGCACTATTTCTAAAACAATGCATGTAAAGCTCTTCGAGAAGATACAAAAGAAAGCCGTCGAATACGCTCATATTCGGGCAGAATTTGCATTAGCCGACCGCGAAACCCAGATGGAAATGGATCCACCAAGAACCATCGTTCATAATGCATTGATCGATTGCATTACTATTCTGGCACGTAATATGGGAGCAACCGGTGAAAATGTGGAGTGGCATGGGAAATTTAGAGGCGATCGGCATGAGATTGGCAAGTTTGCATGTTGGGTACACTGGTATTTGAGTGACGGGGCATAAAACTCAGAGGATATGACCGATGTTGAAGTAGTTTATGCTTTTCTGGAAAACAGGAAGAAAAAAGATCGACTCGTTTTACCTGGATCGAAGTTTCAATACGTCGATTTCACTGGTATTGACCTTCAAGAATCCGACCTCAGGGATGCCGACTTCAGCCATGCTATCCTGCGAAATATCGACCTGAGCCGTGCCAATCTGAAAGGTGCATGTTTTGACGATGCCGATTTGGCTGGCGCAACTTTGAATCGTTCCTTATTATATGGTGCAAGTTTTAAGAATGCCAACTTGAAAGGTGCTCATTTTGAATTTGCTAAACTGATTGGCGTCAACCTTTCCACCGCAAAGTTGATGGGTTGCAATTTCTATCATGCTGATTTATCCTATTCCTATTGCAGAGGAAACTTGGTGGATTTTGTGAATTTAAAAGAAGCCAATCTCTCCAATTCCGACTTCTCCAATTCCGATCTTTCCGATTCCAACATGAGTGGTGCCAAATTAGTTTTTGCCAATTTTTCGAAGTCAATTTTCAACCATTCACTTTTTATTGGGGCAAATTTGAATAATGCGAATTTCAAGGAAGCATACAGTTCATTTGCCGATTTCACGAAAGCTGACATGACTAGAATTGAAATGGACAAAGCCAGTTTCAGGGGTTCCGACATGAAGGATACGCTCATGGTTCATGCCAGGCTTGGAGATGCTAAACTGACGAATGTGAATTTGAGCAATTCAGTGATGAGTGGTGCGGATTTTTTTGGAACCAAGTTGTATGGTGCAAATTTGACGGGGGCGGAAATTGATGGGGCGTGGGATGTGGAGGATTTGAGGAATGAATTTTAGAGGAAGGGGTATGAACTACAATTTGAACCGTTTTATTATTGCTCAGGCAACCACCTATTAAACGGCACTGGAAGAAATCAGAAATGGCCGAAAGCGAAGTCATTGGATGTGGTTTATTTTTCCGCAACTTGCGGGATTGGGTTCAAGCAAAACCTCCAATTTCTATGCCATCAAGAATTTGGATGAGGCCAGCGCGTACCTGAAGCTTGAGGTGTTGGGGGAACGGCTCATTGAGATTTCTAAAGTTTTGCTGAGTCTTGAAGATGCAAGTGCTCGTGGTGTTTTCGGAAGTCCGGACTATTTGAAATTGAAATCGTACATGACGTTGTTTTCGCTGGTTGAGGGTGCTGATGGGGTGTTTCAGAGTGTGCTGGATAAGTATTTTGGAAGAGCAGTGGATGTAAGTACGGTGAAGTTGTTAAGTGAAAAAAAAGCCTTCTCTTGAAAAAAGTTTACACGTTATAAACCAAAAACTTAAACCTTTTTCAGTAGAAATCAGAGTTTAAAATTTTTACCGAGTAAATATTGAAACTGAACAAGTCGGCTCATCTTTACAAATTGTCTTAAAATCACATTGTTCAAAAATTGCATCCCCAAAAAGACCATTTGAGAGGGTGTCGACGTCAAAGTATTACTGAATGGAGCTTTGTTCGAAGATGTTGTATTTTAATAATATTGGTAATGATTTACAAAACAGATCTTTAGCAGCTAATCCGCTGTTATTGTTTGGTACAAACCCATCAATCATGATACCTATAGTATAACGTTCGTTTGAAAGTAAGAAAGAAGAACTTCTGTTTCCGGTAACTTCTGAATTATTTTTCCCTGAGAATTCCGCCGTACCTGTCTTACAAGTAATTTTGCTTTGATCAATTTTGTAATGTTCCAACGACTCAGATACAACAGCTCCAGTGCCAAAAAGGACACTATTTAATGCACAATTTAAAATGGCGGCACTATTTTCTGAAATTGACATTGGATTAGCGAATCCATTATTATTAAATAAGCCAAGGTTCAGTTTTTTACCAGATGTAACTCGGGTAAACCATTCCATCACTTGTAAAAATCGATAAGGACGTTGTTGTCCAATAGCGAGGCGATAAAGTACATTCTTTTGGTCGAGTGGAGTCTTAAAATCTTTTTTCGAAGGAAGGGTGCTATCTAGATATCCATCTTCTGTTTGTGAAAGAAGTGGCAAATCAAAATCGTTTTTCAATACTTTGGCGAACGATTTTCTGTGATTCGCTAATAGGTCTTTTAATAAGGATGCAGCATAATAATCATCAGAGAAACGAAGGAAATCCTTAAACGTACAATTGCCGAATTTTTTATTGGCATAATTTTCATTAACAACTAGTGCTGTATATGCTAAAATCACTTTCTTTACACTACCAGGAAAATAGTGGTGATCATAGACGAATTCCGAATATACCGGTGTAGACCAAGAGCCAAAGCAAAATAGTTCACCAGTTTGATTGTCTGCAATAAGATAGGTGGTTTGATTAGAAGAATGGCCAATTTCAAGCAGGTGTTGTTCTAACAAGTCATTAATCTCTGCTGTCAAATCCGCATAGAAAAAGTTACTATTTTCTGGTACAGAACGGTAGTATTTATGTGTTACACCCCATTTTTCAGAACCATTGATGAACATATTGAATCCATACACGTTACCAAATGGTCGATTATTACCGCTTAGCTTAATCTTTCTTTCTTGGAGCAAAGAGTCGGCAGACATTCTTCTTTTTAAACGACGACCATCTAATTTAACAAAGCTAGAATTCTTTGCTGACCACTCATAAGGTAACCCAGTATAGTATAAGGATGCTAAATTTCTTAGTATAGGCTTTTTATTACTTGATACAGCGGTTATTAAATCATCATCGAGTATTTCTGTAGCTGTTTTAATAAGCTCCATTTTTTGATCGCTAGTTGGCAAATGCAATTTGCACCTTGAAACTTCAGATTTATTGTTTGATTGCCAGTTATACCAATCTCCCGATTTCTTAATGTCAAAAGCTTTTAAAGTGGTTCCAGCAACTAGAAATACTAATAAAAACGTGATGCCCCACTTGATGCTTTTTCGAACATCCGTGTGTGAGTATTGAACGACTGTATCTTTACGATAATGTGAAGGGTCATTGAAAATATTTTCAAGTAAGGGCAACATAGCAATAAGGAAAACAATTTCAGAGTTAGAAATACTAATTAAGGGCATACTTTGCCCAGTTAATGGTATTAACATCAAATTACTTCCAATAGGGTAAATAAGCCCAATTATTGTTAAGGCAAGCAGAAATCGAATCAAATCGGAAGCAGGTGACATAGGGAAATGATATGAAAGTTCTCCATTAACTCGGCAAACTCTAATAGACAAAAACAATAGGAAAAAGAGATGATATATAAGTAAAGTAAGAGTCGATAATACCAATGCAATGAAAAGCCAACCTCCGTAAATCATTGACCAGAAAAAGGCATAATCTGAGAAACAAGTACTACGGTTCTCTCTAGGTATAACGAGGTCGCTGATGTTCGAAGTGGGGTTTGCTATGAAATTATTTGAAATAAGCCTATAGGAAGCGTTAGTTTCTCTGTCTTGATCATTTGAAGATTGCATACTTTCAGATGATGGTGAAGTATATGGCGCAATAAGGCGAACTAATTTTCTTTCTTTCGAAAATTGTTCAGGACTTGTATTCCATGCAAATCCGATAAGTAATACCGCTGCAAGAACTGCTAATAACGCTAAGCGTAAACTGATTTGCTTACCTATGAGTTCAACTAGCAGCAACGCAGCAAAACTATATACAAATGTGCCTGAATCGCCAGTTATCAAAGATGCAATCATTGAATAACCTAAGACAATAATAAATCGGAATAAACTTCGCTTAGAATAGTTGCTCAGAAATATTTCTTTGCGTGTAACCATTAGTAGTAGAAGAATGGCAATTCTGACAACGTGAAGAACAGGAACAAATCCCAAAAACATCTCGTTTTGCGTAAATTTCCATAATAGCATGGGAAATACCGCAACAAGTATTATCGCAATTTTGTCGATTGTTTTGCGAAACATCCAAGTTGTCATCAGTTGTGTCCCATTTCCCTTTTTTAGCAAATAGGTTACGTTTAAAAGTATAATCAAAATAAAATATAAACCTCTCCTTTCTGAAAAATGGATTGAAGCCAAAGCAAGTGGTATAGCCAACGTTGTCATCGCATTGAAGAGTATTCTAATTGCTATAAGCGATCGGATTACTGGAGACAATGTTTTACCATAATCATTAAATAATATGAACTCGAAAAATATTAGAATTGCAAGAAAAATGAAAAAAGAAACAATAATTCCGATGGAATAACGGGGTATAACCTCAAAGCCGATTCCGTTTATGACAAAGCTTGGGTTATAACCATGGCCAGATTGAATTTCTGAACCATCCTCATGAAGTAGCCTGTAATTTACCCCTAATGGAGATCTTTCATTTACTTGTAATACTAACTTTTCATGGGATTGTGTCAAATGGTCAAAATGATAAACATATCTATTAATTGCAATTGATGGTTCGACTCCAAAGTAAAGGTCGATCATATTTAGGCTATCCCTTTTTAAATCATAACTTACACCAACACCTTCATCGTTTACTGATAAGAATGTTGTTCGACCTTCTTTAACCAACCGTACGAAAACTCTTGAGCTTCTGTCACCTGCAGCAGTGTTAAATTTAATACCTTGCTGAGTCAGAATGGTTTCCTCTATCAGCTCACCGCCAATAAAGTATCGCTCTTTTCCCTTTAAAGTTCTGCAATAGGGTTGAAAGACATTGTCTTGTTCACTTAGTGTTGTTACAGACTTATTTAGCTCCATAAACCATCTTCCTTCTCTATACATTAACTGACCTAAGGTTGGGGGCATCAACGCACTAGATTTGTCATAGTTGATTGAAATTGTATTTCCACCCAATGAATCATTGTTGGTTAGGACATAAGTCTTTTTTTTATCCAAAAGAATCCCTGTGCACTTTACGGAATAAGGTAGGTTGTGGCCGAAAAACATATTCAAGGCAGCATACATCCCAAATCCAAAACAAATACATACCAAAATAGCAAGTAAAAAGTTAGACTTTTTCATAATTGTTTTTTGTTTGTTAATTATTCCTCAGCACTAGGATTCCCATCCTGATTTTTTAACTCTTCATTTTGAATGTCTGTAGGGCTAGAATCACTACTATTAAATTCGTTTTTTACTTTGACCTGTAGCCTTATTTCATCGATAATTGAATTATTCTTTTTTAGATTATCCAAAACGGAAGATAAGGGAAGCTCATAAACATGCGGTATTTGAACTCGAGAAGTGGTTTTTACTGTATTTGTGATAACTTGATCAGCATTACTTTCCTGAGAGTTAGAATCTGTCCATACCTTATTGGCAACACTGGGCTGGAATTTTCGTCTAGTAAAGAAACCACGAGGGAAGGCAAATTGATCGCCAAAAGGACTAATCCTCGAAGTGTCTTCGGAACGACTTCGGTTCCAGTAATTGTATCGGTTCACCAATGACTCATCATCGATATTATTGTAAACTTGATGATTGATAGCTGGATTTTTGTATGCTGCATCCATCATGATGCCGCTTTCTGTCAAACATATACAAGCGTGAACCACATTTTCTCCAGCTTCATCTACCGTTACATCTGTAAATGTGCAAGGGATATTTGCATATCGTAGCATGGCCATCATTAGAATCGACATTTCACCACAAATGCCTTTCTTTGCATAGAATGTTTCACGTGCGTTTAGATAGTATTTGTCTTCGTGTTCAGTGTAATATTCAATTGACTTTACAATCCAATCAAAGATTGCTTTTGATGCGTTTTCTTGATCGATGATAATCTGGTCAATCGTCTTGCGTATCAGAGGATCCAACTTGAAAATTTCAAGAAGAGTACTTTCATAATCAGATAATTCACTCTCTTTTTTGTCTTTTAAGCCGGTCCTTTCAGGATAAGTGAAATACGATTCGATTGTGTTCATAGAATGAACATAATCATCATTCAAGGCTTCTTTCAAACCTAAAATTAAGTGATCATTCGGAATCGTTAACTCCAATTTACTTTTAAGTGTATTGCTTACCGATATGGCATGACAATATTCCTGCTCGTACTCCAACTGTATCATCTCTCGTTTCTGGGCTCTACAGAATTGATTCAACTTTTCTACAGATAATCCTTCGTTCAGTATGAGTTGTTTAGCCTTTAGCTTATGGTATTCATCTTTTTCATCAATTGAAAGCTTTAATAGAAGCGCTTGCATCTCAACATAGAAAAGGAAAATAAATAGGCAAATAGCCAGCAAAAGAGACATTTTATTTTGACCTAATATTCCAGGTAATACGGCGACTTTCTGAAAGAAGTCTTCAGATGAAAGTGATGCAGTGTTTTGCCTTGCCTCCTGATATCTTGCGAAAAGGGGGATTTCAAGAGAGTCGAGTCTAGCGCGTTCAGCTACATTTGCCGCGTCTTCAGTTAAACAATGATTATGAAACCGTTCATATCGAACAGAGGCAAACCCGCGCTGGGATTCAGGAACACAAACGCGTTGGTGGTAATCATTTCTTGTTGTGATGTTTAGCTCCAACGCTGCATATCTAATTGATTTATCTCTAGAATATGCTGAATCTATTTGTGTTATTCCATCAGATTTGTGCGTTTGTAAGATGCCATCAATCTTCGCCTGATTTAACAAGACGAAGAGAGATATGGTCGAAATGAAGATGTTCGCCAATCCCACAGGAACTCTGAATGCAAAGTTTCTCTTTGAGAAACCTGCATTAATTAGGATATAGTCAAAGGTAAACACCAGCCCACCCCAGAACAGAGCCACCAAAGTCACAACAACGTAGTTGTGCGTAAATTGCAGTGCAATTTCTGCACCGGATACAATTGCCAACAATGTTGTGGCAAGCAATGCAATAGCCAAACTTACATATTTGGCTTGCAGATCATTGGTGCACAATTGAATCAGATTCAAATCGGTACCAGAAAGGCGATAGAATAACTTTTTCATAGTTGTATGTTTTTGTGTTAGTAGTTCTTGATAATGCACGCTTGCCTAATACTTTTTATATTCTGTTAGTTTACGTTAGCATTTTTTAAGGGTATAAAAAAACTCCCTGCACATTTAAAATGTACAGGGAGTATTATATAAGGTGGGTTTTGCTTCTTTCTATGATATAGTAAGACGACAGTCTAAATATTGCTCATTATTAATTTTCCGCAATTCAATATTTGCAATATACCCAAGTCTAATAAATAGATTCGAAATGTCTTTCTTTGCTTTTTCGAGAAGGAAATTGTAAATGTTGGCTTCTAAATGTAAATTAAACATTACTATTTGATATATCCCGACATCGTTTTTGACCTTTTTTATTCTCCAATCACTGTTATCAATATTAAATAATAAATCTCTAATGCTGATCATTATAAAATTGACTTTGTTTTGAATAATTTCATCTTCGTCATCTTCGTCATCTCCTTCTTCTAAAATGTCTGGGCTTTTTATGAAATTGTCATTGTACTGCAAACTAAAACTGTAGTTTAAATTCTCAATCCTAACATTTTCCTCTAATGAATCTTTGATTCTCTGCCAGTCCTCAAATGATTCATGAGGCATGTATTTCATGAGATCAACTAATATTGAAAATTCATTTAGGGTGTCAACATCATCGCGAATATCATTAGAAATACAACTATTATACTTAAAGTGTTCAATTTCATTTCTTAGAGTATTACCTTCAAGGCAACCAACTCTCCATTTGTAGAATGGATCAAACTCTGCATTATAACGCTTAATTGCTTGCTTTTTTGCCTTAGAAAGTATGGTTAATACATAATTTCTAAGGCCTATATATTGAGAATTTATATCCATTTCAAATTTATATCTTCAATCATTTCCGTATACTCTTCTAACTCGATTTTTGACATTTTAGAATGCTGTCTTCCTAGCCATTCGAAGCATAATCCCAAATCCAATTTGTCAAAAATGTATGGTTTACATGAATCTGTTTTGAACATCAATTTGTTTTTACGGTCATTTTGAAAGCAAAAATTCTCCGATTTTAATATACCTTTTAAGTATTTGGAATTGGATATAAAAGCTCCAATCCTGTTTTCGATATCGCTAAATCTTTTTCTATACTTTTGATAACCGCTTAATGTAGGAATATCCATATACATATCAAACCATCTTAGTTCCTCAATTGTGGCACCAAATGGAAATTCATCTCTTTTAAATCCAAGCTTTTGTGAGAAGAAGCGCCTTTTACTTTCCGGTGTATCATAGGATGTCTCTTTTGAAAAATTGCCAAGATGTTCAATTATTTTTGATTGTACATCAATATAGTCTTTATCTTCAAAATATAAATTGAGGTATTGCGCAAGACGTCTAGTTTTATAAAATGCTTCAAATCTTTCTATTGTTTTTGCAGTTGTATCATTTTTTAATGGCTTGAAAACATCTGCCTTTATCATTGGAGTTAATGGTGAATTTCCATTTCTAAACTCTTCAATCCAGAGTGCACATTCTTCACATATTTTTGTTTCTCTAGAATAATAATCTTTCTGATTTCGGTATAGTAAATAAGTATCGTGTAAATAATCCCTCCATCCATCACTTGCCAAAGGCAAAGCAATCAATGCTTCGTAGTTTTCATCACCCTTTTCAATGATTCTTGAAATTAGTAATTCTAAAGCAGCAGAATCATTAAGTTTATAATCGCTTTTTGAGAATATCTCAGTACGTATTTTGTATGTATGAAATGTCTCAAAAAGAAATTGTCTAGGCATTCCTGAAAATACGATTGCACTTAAAAGGCGAGATTGATACAATTCTCCAACTTCGTGAAGAAATGTATAACCTTGTGTTTTTTGCTGTGTTATTGTCTTTGCTTGTTTCTCATTTAATCGATAGTCAGTTATTATCAATACAATTTCACCTCTTATTTGATTATCATTTTTCAATTCATTCATAGCTTCATCGGCAGTGGATGTACATACCACATCCACTACTTTACTTAGTTCTTTAACAAACTCACTATTCTCATCAATTTCATCATCCAAAAGTAATATTCTCCATGGCTTCTTCTTAAGGGTTGTAAATTTACCATTATTCAATGATACGTATTTGTCTATTAAATCTTTTCCTACTAGCTCAATCATCCTTAACGCTTGATTGATGTTTTCATTGTTAATTAATTCAAATTGTGAGCAAAAAAATGATATTTTTTCATCAGCATTCGAATGAAAAACATTGTGAATGTCTTTGATACATTGTATCATTTGTTCTTTAAGAGCCTTAGGGTTTAGCTGGTTTGTTTGATTTGCCAAACCTTGGATTTGATGTATTTTTGAACTAACAATTCCTTTAGGGGAACAAGAAAAGAGTTGCACATCTCTTAACTCAGTTGAAGAAAGTTTTCTATTAAATCTAAAATATTGATGAAATTTATCTGGTGCTATAGGTAGTTGAGCAAAATTATGTCCAATGGATGTCAGTATTTCTCTTTCTGCATTGAAAATGTATTCTAACGGCAGAAATGAGACAAATAAGACAGGAGCTTTTAAATCATGATCCCTCCTTAATTCCTTGACTAAGTCAATTCCTGAACATTGCTGGAGCTGTACTTTTTCGGATTTTGAAGTCCAGTCTAACTCGCATAAAACAATCAATATATCACAGCTATTAATTGCAAGTATCTGATTGTTATAGTCAATAGAACTTGTAATGACATGGCCTTTACCATATCGTTCTTCTAATATTGATGAGAAGGAGGTGCTATTCCAAAGAATCAGTGAGTTTTCCATAGTAGGATTAATTTACAAAAACTGTTCAACTGCTTTTATTAATGCTGAGATTTGGGTTTCCATTTTGAAGAAGATTTGTAAATTCAGTATTATTGTATCTATAATATGTAAATCTCATTCCAGTATTCTCATCAACTACTCGACTTGCAGTGATCAATAATGAACGATCATTATATGGTATATAAACCTTGTCAACAAATTCGTCAGAATCAAATATTCTACCAACCATGTATGAACATCCCTTATCATTTGAAGTGAATATTACATCACCACATTCAAATGCTAATGGAACTGTATTTACAAATGTAGTATCAGCATCAAGTTTTAAATTAACTAAATCTCTTATAGGATTTAAATCCTCATTTAACTTCTGAATCTTTGTATTAGCTTCATCAATCAAGTTATGAAAAAACATGAAACGCTCAACTTCACTTTTTCTGAAATAATTTAAAACGTGGTTTATAAAGCTTGTTTTTTTCTGTTGAGGAGTTGGTTCATATTCAATTGTGCTTAACGTTGGAATTGTAAGACTCGATCCATGAATCATTATATTTTCAACGCCATATTGGTGCTCTTCCCAAAAAAGATTCTGGTCTTTCCACTCTATTAACTTTTTATTTAAAAATCTACAAACTGGAACTCTATAAGCGTTATTCCTGTATTTTTGAGGATCGGGATTCTCTTTATTTTCATCTTGCTTGCTGATTCTGAAAATTTCCCAAAGGACATCAGAATGAATAACCATCTTTAAGTTTTTATTAAAAACCGCATTGTACTGTTTAATAGTTAATAACAGAGTATAAAAGATATTAAGGTAGCCTTTATCAATACTATCAATTAGAAAGTTCGTATCAATAATTATTGTTTTTATGTTTTTCAATAACTCTTTTTTAGAAAATCTATTTAATAGATCTATGTCAAAGCTGTCAATTTTTGTTAATTCTGTTTCGATATTGTAAATAATCTCATATGTTTCGTTTTTAAACTTTGATACGCACTTTGATACTTCATTTATCAGATTTATTGTATTGTTTAAAGTAAACACATTGTCAATGCCATCATCTACCCCTTCTTTGGTCCAAACGTAATCAGCGCCCGCAGCCATAAGTTGACGAACACTTTCTGCCTTATTAGAAGCAGTAAACATAATTACTGGTAAAGAATGATACTTTTGCTTTATCTCAATAAGTAATTTGCCGCCTGAATAATCCAATACATTCTTAGAATCTTTTTCATTTTCTAATCTCAAATCTAAAAGCAAGCAGCCAGGTTTAATCGTTGTAATATATTTAAAAAGATCATATTTTGAAGTTGTTCTTGGGTTATAGGTGTTAACGTTTTTTGATCCAAAAAGTTTGTTTAACCCAGCGTCCCAAATTTCAGAATTATCATCGTAATAAAAAATCTTTTTCTTATAAGGATTGAAATTGCTCATTTTACTTTCTAGAATGTTTTTTTCATAGCGAGCTCTTTTCTCAATTGGTGTGAGATATTTTATCAACTCAATATCGAAGTTCACTTTCTGTGATGTTTCAATATCTAGTAACTCACTCAATCTAATCGCACCCCAGTAGTTTGCTAATTCATGCCTAACTTTATGAAAATCAACTTCTAATCGAAAGAATGGTAATAAATTCTCTTTTTCTGCAATTTCCTCTGATGATAGATACAAATCCAGTTCTAACACATCAAATGGTAATTGTATAAATGAAGTACCCTTTGAGAGAACAATGCTATTAAGTGGGTTGAGCTTAACTAATTGTGTTAATGTTAGGAATGAGTATAAAATGCAATTATTGGTGACATCTCTTAATCGTAATATTTTAAGGAACTCAATTCCGGCAAAATCCAGTCTCTTTTTTTTCTGAATAATAAGTTCACAATTAATCAATATAATGTCACTTTTTTGGATTACATCTTTTATCTTCTTAATAGACTTATTTGGATTGTTGTTAAAAGAATAAAGATCAATTAGCTTAAAAGTTTTCTCCATTTTTGTCAGAAGTGTACTTATAAAAAAATTGTTGTCATCAATTACATATATCATAACATGAATTTTTGATAATTTAAAACAAACCCCAATTTAGTGCCAATCTGAAAATTGATGTGGAAATATGTATATATTGTAAAGAGGATAATTTATCATTTATATCAGATTATTATATAAATAATGAATTTATGTAATTATTTAATAGCCATATAATATAATTCGTTTCGCATTTTCTGGAATGTTCTAATATAAGACATGAAATTTGGTTCGCTCAAATCGATTTCATTATTAGGAAATTCTCTAATAATTTCATTTAAAGTCTTAATATCAGTAGATGAAAAATACCCTAATAAGTTTTTGATTTCAAAATATTTTGGCATTTTGCCTAAATTTGCATGAAGAAAATCCAATGCAACTTCAATCTTTGGTTTAAATAGATATTTGATAATGCTTTCAGATTTGATGCATAGAGATTGATCTTCAAGTATTGAAATTACTTTAGGATAAAAATATCCAACTGGTTCATTTTCATGCATACCTATACGTATATTATTTGTTACAAGTGAGTAAGTGGGACTCTTATGTTTTAATATATATAAGTCTTCAAGTGGGAATGAACTTATCAATTTGAGATATTTTTCTTCGGGGTAATTATCAGCAATTATGAAGATATCTCCTTCATCAAGGTTTTCAGTTTCCACTAAACATTGCCCTTCAATCCTTAGTAAAGATTTGTGTTTAAGTAATAAGAAGAAAATTAAATCATTTTCTACTTTTGTCAGTTTAACTCTACTTATTCCAGCGAAAGAAGTGAAGATCAAAACCTTTTTCATGTTATTTTCGAGATTGAGAAAGTAAATAATTAATAGAATATTTTGACCTATTTTCTATAAATACATTAGTTATTGGAGACAGATTCACATAGCATATACCTATAGGTAAGTTTAGTGATTGTTTACCCCTTCCTGATGTAACAATAACTCTAATTCTTTTTGCCAATTCGATTAAAAAAGAATCAATTTTTGACTTGTTATTATTAAACATCCTCTCAATAATGCCATAATGTATTAACAAAAATGACGGGGAATGATCACTAATATTTTTAATTATAAAATCCTGAATTAACCTATTTGAATATTCATTAAAATTAACATTATCTAACTGAATTCCAGAAGTTGGTGATGGAATTATTATATTTAAAATTTGAAATATCTCAAAATTTAGAATGTCACAATACTTTTCTTGCGAAAAATGTTGTATTCTTTCATCTAAAACAATGATTTTAAGAAAGCTGGATTCAATAAGTTTGTACTTACATAACTTATTAAATCCATCAATAGCATCAATAGGATTAAAATAATCCCCTAAATTCTCATCCTTATTATCAGGCAATTTTGATTGAGCATAAGATGATAAGGGCTCCATAAATAGAATGTTTTCTTTTAATTTGTTACTATTATTATCAAGCCCAAATGAAAATGAATCGGTATGATTTAGGAACAAAATGTAGTTTTTGTTTTTAAATTTATCTGCCCATAGTGGGGAATCTTGAAATTCAATATTTTCCAAATTGAGTTTTGGAAATTTAAAATTTATCCAATTTCTCCATAAAATTATCTCTAAATGTTTTATTTTAAAGTCTGAACTGTTAATACAATCATATATTTCTTGTTTATCATTTATTTTCAAGCATCTAATAGGTAATTGTGATCTTTGTGATAAAATAGATTTCAATCTATCTTTATCTAAGATTTCATCCATTTGGAAAATTTCGATCAGCACTTTATTTTCTTCGTTCACAATAGTCTCGTCATATATTACAAATTGATGATGATAGATTATACCTGAATTAAGGTCTTGTTTGAACGTTTCAGCCGAAATAAACCATACCCCGACTTTTAATAAATTTGATTTGCAAGAAATTGGGATATCCCACTTACCAACAAAAAGGACATCCTGGGGCTTATTTAAGAAAAGTCGATACCCCAAAGCTCCTTCAATATTTATTGCTTTTAGGATGTTAAATATTTGAGTCTTGTTATTGAATATTTGATTATTTGGAAGTACCTGATATTCATTTGATTCTATTTCAGGGATATCGATTTTTCGTAGAAATGAAGCTGATGCTTCCATTTCAAGAAGGCCAAGAGAGTTTGTTCTTAATTGATTATTTGATTGATCTAGAACCGATTGATTAATCCTAATATTTTGATAGTCCACTAACCAATCAATTCTCGCAATTTTTGACCAATTAATGTCATCTTTCTTATTATAATTGTGGTAATCCTTGTAATTCTCTTTTTCTAAGTTTGTTAGATCCTCCTCAATAATATAACCATTTTTCTTAATTCCATCAGTTATTTCTACTTTATATAAAGAATCTGCTTTTCTACATAAATCATCACTTGTATCTATTAATTCACTAGGATGAATATCTTGGATATGTATAGTGAAGATTGTATTTGCATTCTTATTTTGATCATGCTTTGCAGTATTTCGAATTATATTTTCCAATATATTATAAAATGCTTGTACCCCTAATACGTCTGAAGGAAATGCAATTGAAACATCATCAATTGTGCAGTTCACCCCATTGTACAAAAAATTAAATCGGAATGAAAAATCCTTAATGCCTGAAATGTTATTTAGTAGGATTCTTACTTTGTCGAATTCCTTGAATACTTCACTATATATATTCTTTGATGTTTGCATTGAAGGAATCCCAAACGTAACTTCACTTAAATAGTCCATTCTACATTTAATGTAATTATTGAAGAACGCTAATTGTGAGCTTGTTTTTTGTTCATTCTCATTCAGTTGTAATAAGCTATTGTAACTATCGTTATCAAAAGCAATGTGTTCAACTTTTTTACCTTCAATTAAATGGTTCATAACATGACTACCAATATTGTGACTCATGTTCCTTGCCATAACTTGTGAGATTGCTGCCCTAGTTGCATGCTTTAGGGTAAGATCATTAAGAAAGTTCTCAACAGTCTTTAGAAATTTTGGTTTATTATTGTAATAAAAAATATCACCAGCTGTAGACCAAATTTTATGTGTTAAGAGCCATTCGATTGCTTCTTTCTTATTTTCCTTTTTATGAAATCGAATGTTTAGTTTTTTGAGTTTTGGCTCAATGTCATTCAAAAATAAAATAACCGGATTTTCTGAATTTGCGATTTTATTTGAAAAAATATTTTTGGCATTATCTTCACAACCTATTGTCTTTATTTTAAAACGGTCAAAGGATCTATACAAAATGAATATTTCATGATTAATTATTCTTATTAACCTATTATAGAAGTCAATATTTTCAGTATAAGATTCTTCAGTAGTAATGAGTATTGACCATGGATATGGTGTCTTTGGTATGTCTTTGAATTTTTTTGTGAATGTTTTACTTAATTCATTTTTTAATAACCATGGAGACCAAGTGAATGATGCATAATTGCCGGGCATACTAAACTCATCTCCATTATTGATGTCTAATACTTCATATTGAGTAACATCATTGTAACATTTACGATGAATCTCTTCACCCATCTTATTTAAAGTGGAACCCTTCTTATAATTGTAGAAGGTTTCAGGTCTTCCACCTTTTTCGAAAATTTTTATTGGTGATTTGTTTATAAGAGTAAATAAATATAGAGGTTTTAATTCTAAAACTTCTTCTTCTGTAAAGACATCTGCACCTGTTATTGCTATTTTTAAACCCGGGGTTTTTAGAAAATCTGTTAATGTTATAATATTGGGATTAATCCATTCAAATAATAAATCTTCAAATTCAGCATTAAGTTTGCTAAGAGAAAGATATAATGGCAAATATTGTATGAAGAAAGAGCAATATATTTGAATGACTTTAGTATTTTTCATATTTTGCTTTATAAAAAACATGACCTAATAGTAATACTATAAAAGAAATTAATAAACTTGCAACTGGACTTAATAAGACAATATCACCATTTCCTATAAGTTTACCAAAAACAGCCATTGACCATGAGCCTAACATGCCCAGTCCAACACCCCAAGGTGAAAATTTCCCAATTTTCCTTAGAGTATCTTCTTTAATTAGTATACTTAAGATAACAGGAGCAAATAAACTTAATTGGCCACCGTAAACTATAAAAGCCATATCAGTAATACTATATCCCATTTTGTACAAAAAAGCGATTATTAACATGGATAAAGCAGAACTGCAAAATAAGACAAATCTTGATAAAATAAGTTCATTTTTTGATACAATTTTTTCATTTAGCTTTATATTTCTGAAGGTATTAATAATATCATCATAAATACTTTGTGTAACAGCTGATAAATTCGTACTTGCGGTAGATAACAATGCTCCAAATAGGCCAAGAACACTAAAAAATAATATAATACGACCATATGGGAAATGATTATACCAATATTTTAAAAGTTCGGTAAGTGGATTTATTTTGCCGCCAACAGGTGTGAAAATTGAATAAAGTAATATTCCACCTAATAAAAATATTGTCCAAGTTATCCCTATTTGTAGCATACTACCTTTAATTCCGTTTTTTACACTTTTTATTTCGGACTTGTTACAAGCAGCAATTCTTTGAAATAATGACATTGATACAATAAACATGCATATGTTTATAACAAATAACCCAGACAAAAATGGTATCAAACCAGGACGATAATTAAATGAAATTATATTTTCGGGTATTTTTGATAACGAAATTGAAATGTCATTTTGTGTGTAATAATATACGAAGGTTCCAATTATAATTATGCAAAATAAAAAGATGCTACCCATTTGGATTACATCGGTGATTATAACTGTACGAAATCCACTTAATGTATAAATGAATCCAATAAGTGTTAGCATTAGAATTAACACCCATAATGGAAAGTTTGGCATGATTTGATGTAGAAAAATAGAACCCACATATGTCTCAACAGCATATGTTGCCAAATATGAAATACTGGTGCAAAATGCGCCAACAAATGTTAGATTCTTATTGTGGAATTTTAAACCAATGAAATCATGTAGTGAAGGACGTTGTTCATATTCATTTATTTTATTCCAAATCTTATTAATTAGAAGATATACAAATAACAATCCTAATAAAGTTGTTACAATACTCCAAATTAAGTATGGACCCATTCCTGCAACAGACTCAAAAAAGAACATGATCACAGTAACCAAACTAATTGATGTAGCGGCTGTACTAGCACTAAACTCTCTTGAACTTCTTACATGGGCAGACATATCTTCAACAAGTGGCATCATATCGCCCACACTTTTTGTCTTTTTGTAGTTGGCAAAACCAACTGATATGTATATAATTGCTGAGACAATTAGGCCTAAGATAACAATGGTAGTCATAGCTTTTTCTTTATTTTAACTGTTTGAAAATTTTGATTTGCTAAGTCACTTAATTCAGAATACTTTTTAAAATCTATAGATCTAAAAACAAATAGGAAATCTCCAGGATAAATATTTGTTTTATATTCTAGGATTTTACTCATAAAAGTGAAATATGCAATTTCTTCAATTATAAATGAGGTTGATGATGTAATGTCATGTTGTTGAGATAAATAACAAAATCCGTCTTTATATTTACGATACCAATAGTCTTCTGCAGATTTAATTATCGCATCTCTAAAAGTATCATCATTTGAGAAATATTTTTGAACACTTTCAAGAATTGATTTAAAATCTTTATTTAAAAAGATATCACTTGACGTTATAAATTCATATCTGTTATCTTGAATGTCGATTTCTTTAATTACGTCTAAAATTATCTTTCTTTGAAGTTCGCCAATTTCTATAGCTTTCACAAAATTGTTATCAGAATTTATTGCATTTAAATTAATGTTATACCTATGAAGTGAGTCTGCAATAAAAAAGGAAATATGAGCGTATTTTGAAAATAGCCATTTTGTAAATTCTTTTAAACGCCATAGATGCTCATTTTTCTCTGTTTCAATAAACCAAGGATGTTTTATGCTTACTGAAACAAAGGTTTTTTGAGCATAATATATTTCAAGTTTCTTATTGACCTCATTTTGACCGGGGTTTGTAGTATTCGTAATTTTGTGGCCATATCTTTTAATAACATATCTATCATTTCCCATTTAGATCCAAAATAATTATGTAAATAACATAAATAAAATATTGTAATAATGTTCACAAATTACGAAGTTATATAGAAGGCAATATTTCAAAACACGAAATCACATTGAATTGAAATGATCTGGCAAATTTTGGTGGAAAACAATGCAATCATAATAAATGAACTTGTATTACTCTATTTGAAAAACTGGTAGTTAGTATCTGTTAGTAATTGTGTGCGTGGCTATCCTCCTCCACAAAAAATATATGTTCACAAAATATAGAAGCAAGTTAACAATTCTTAAGAATACCGGCAAAGTGTTAATTTCAAAAAATAAGGAAACCACTGGAGAACAAGGTGATTATTCGCGTGATACTGTATAGTGACTACTTTGAGAGTACAAATTCTAAATGTACTTGCAAACAAATTCAGCACAAAAGTTAAGCTACATTCATAATTAAATCCTTACTCATTTCATAATGTTCCCAGAACTCTTCCACGGTCAGATTCCTAAGTGCAGAATGTCTTCTTTTTTATTGTACCAACTTTCAATAAACTCAAAGATATACGGACTCGTCTCTTCCTTTGATTTGAGTTTGGAGCCGTAAATCAGTTCCGACTTGAACGACTTGAAGAAGCTCTCTGCAACCGCATTATCACAGCAGTTTCCCTTGCGGCTAAAGCTTCGCTCGATGCCGAATGAGTTTAAGACATTAACCGTATTCGTACTCGCATATTGAACGCCCCGATCCGAATGAAAGATCATACCCTTCTTGAACGCTCTGCTCCTGGATGCCATCAAAATGACAGGGATAACAGTCTTGGATGCGCTCATCCCGTCACTGATGGACCAACCGATCGGTTTGCGGTCGAAGAGGTCCAAAGCGACCGTCAGATAAAGGAATCCCTCAAGGGTCGGCACATAGGTGATGTCCGACACGCAAGCCACGCCAGGTGCCTCACGGTGAAAATCACGGTTCAGAAGGTGCGGAGCCACTGTGTAGCGGTGCGAGGAGTCTGTCGTCACCTTGTAACGCTTGTAACGCTTGCTGCGAAGCCCCATCTGTCTCATGTGTTTGGCCAACGTCAATCGGGACACACTTGTCCCAGCCTTATGAATGTCTTTGGTCTGTCTGGGGCTGCCGTGCCGCCCAAAGGCCGCAAAATAGGTAGTCTGTATCTTTTTGTCAAGTTCCTTGCGCTTGCGGCCACGAACACCTTGGGGATCACGAAGCCACTTGTAGTAGGAATTACGGGACACTTTCAATACTCTACACATCAACTCGACCGTCCATCTTCTCGATTGGTAGTACTTTATAAATCAGAAGATCAGCGACCGCTCTTGGAAATGATGCTCAAAGTTTTTTTTATATGTCACACTCAGTATCAGCCTCCATCAGCCGTTTTTTTAAAGTACCACAACTCTTTGGCATCGGCAGTTTGTGATTGGACACCATTGCCAGGAAAGCTTTGCGCACCTTTCTCACGGTATTCTTTACGCCACCGGTGGATCAACAGCGGGTCGAAACCAACTCTCGTGCGAACTCGGTGATGTTCGAACGTTCAAAACTCAACTTGACGGCATTCTCTTTGAACGCTCTGTCATAATGTGTTCGCTCATTTCTCATTGCACAAATTAAACTTTTACGCTTAACTCTGTGTGTGGGTTAAGTTAGCAACTCCAGATAGAATTGTAATTAACTGGTGTAAAGTTTAAAGAAGATTGTAAATTAGTGGAATTCCTAAATATATATATGATGGTACTAACGATCTAAGTATTTTGCTTTTGCACATTTTGTTTATTCCACATTAATACTAATTGCTTGAAATAATGCTGTAAATTCTTTTTTGTGATGTTGGCTTTTCGTGTCAATAATTGTATTTTTGATGTAAAATAGTTTGTTCAGGATGCAATTATCATGAAAAAGAAACAATTAAATAGAGTCAAAGTGGTTCTTGTTGAGAACAATAAAAGCAATAGATGGCTTGCACAAAAACTTGGTAAAAATGAGGCAACAATATCTCGGTGGTGCACAAACGATGTTCAACCATCCTTAGAAACCTTAACTGAAATTGCTTCAGCATTGAATGTGAGTATTACTGAATTAATAAAACAATAATTCTTATGATTAATGAAAGAATTATAGAATTAAAAAGGGCGCTTGCTTCTGAACTTCAAAAGGAAAATTCGGATAATGGGGTAATTCTTTCATTATCCAATGAAATTGCAAATTTGGATGAAACCCAAATTCGCTTTTCCGTAGATGCAGGAATAATTAATCGACTTGGAAAAGAACTGGTTGGCAGACATGAAACAGCCGTATCTGAGTTGATAAAGAACTCTTTTGATGCAGACTCAACTGAAGTAAAGTTGACTTTTGAAAATGCCTTGCGAAGCGGAGGTTCACTCTTAATAGAGGACAACGGTCACGGCATGACGCGAGAACAATTAATTAATGGATTTATGCGTCTGTCTTCTGCAGATAAAATTCATAATCCCATTTCTCCAAAATTTAATAGAACAAGAGCAGGGAAAAAAGGTATTGGCCGATTTGCTACTCAACGGCTAGGAGAAGTGCTTACAATTATTACTCAAACCTCTAACTTAAATGAAGCGATAAGAATTACTATCAAATGGAATTCATTTGAAACTGACAAAGATTTGGCAACAATTTCTAGTAAAATTGAAATCGTCCCAAAAGTCAAAGATGAAGGTACAATACTAATAATTGAGAATCTAAGGGAAGGTTGGTCTGATGCAATGATAAAAAGGGTTTACAGATATACATCAGATCTTTTACAACCATTTCCACTTTCAAAAAATAGTATAGAGGATACTAGAAAAAGTATTGACCCAGGTTTTAAAAGTTCTTATTTTCGAAAAGAGGAGGGTGTTATATTCAGAATTATTGATGAGGAAGAAGCATTTCTAAATCACGCATTAGCAGAAATTGAGGGTTATGTATTGGAAGATGGACAAGGATGCTGGTCGCTGAAGAGTGAGAAATTGAATTTCCCTGAAGAAATATTTGAAATTGGCTCTGACAAAGAAAACAAAGAGTCAAGATTTGAACATATAAAAGGTGTTCATTTTAAGTGTTACTATTTTATTTATGAAACATCTTTATTGCCGACTCAAACGATGACTTTTATTCGCAATGTCGCTAACGAGCGAGGTGGCATTAGACTATATAGAAATGGGTTTCGTGTTCTTCCATATGGAGAAAAGGGCAATGATTGGATGGGCTTAGATGAATCAACAAGAAGAAGAGTCGTATTAGCTCCTCATCAAAATATCAGCTTTTTTGGTTTTGTAGAAGTCTCAGGTGATTCAGCAAACATGTTTGATGAAACATCAAGTAGGGAGGGGGTAATTGAGAATGATGCTTTTCACGAATTAACAGAATTTGTTTATCGTTCTATTGCTACGGCTGTGATTAAAATTGCAGAGTTAAGACAAAGAAAAGGTAAAACATCACAGAAAAATTGGTTGAAGAAAGAAAGCTCTGCTACAGAAAAGGTTGATAGTGCAATTCTTAAGATAAAAGAAGCATTTGAAGATTCTGATTTGGAAGACCACTCAGATGAAAATTTTAAAAAAGAATGGCGGGAGCAGTCAGATCATAGAAAAGAAAAATTTGAGGAGGCCTTAAATGACCTATTACAAGGACGAGATGAGGAAAAGATTGAAAAAAAAGGGTTAATTGATGAATTAAATATGTTACGTATATTAGCAGGTCTAGGCTTGGTAATTGGAGAATTTGTTCATGAAATTAAAAATTATTTTCCAGGAATTCATGCTGAAACAAGTTTTCTAAGAAGTGCGTTAAAAGAGTATAAAGAAGGCACTGAGAGGGTTAATAATTTAGAAAAGAATATTAAATCATTAACTACATATTCATCATATTTTGATGAAGCAATTTCAAGAAACGTATTAAGAGAGTTAGAATCAATTGAATTAAGGGATGTTGTAAATAGGTTTGAGGAAATTATTCAAAATAATCTCGAAAGAAGTAAGATCTTATTTTTAAAACCGGTTTTTGAAGGATTTGACCTTTTTACAATACCAATGCACCCTTCAGAATGGGCATCAATTCTTTTCAATTTATTTACAAATTCAAGAAAGGCAATTCGTAGAGCATGTACAACGGGGTGTATTTTTATTAGATGTGGCCGTGATAATGGTTATGTCTTTCTTGAATTCTCAGATAATGGTGATGGAATACCAAAAAGTGAAGAAGAATATATTTTTAACGCATTTTATACTACTTCATCTGCTGCAGGATTTTCCGCTAATGAAGCTGATACATTAACAGGAACTGGCTTAGGATTGAAAATCGTGAAAGATATAGTTGAGAGTTATAATGGCAGTGTTTTCGTTACAATACCTCATGTCGGATTTTCGACAACATTTAGAGTAGAAGTTCCCGAATTAAAAATTGAATAATATATGAAACCAAAGTACTTATATATAGATGATGAGAATCCAGATGCTTTAAGATCAATTATAAATGGTTTTAATGATGTTGGTGAAATTGAGGTTGAATTAGTAGACCTTGAGAAATTAAGAGACTTCGAGTCTCTTAAAACTTATATTAGTAAACAGAAGCATGATGGCCTTATAATCGATTTAAGATTGGATGGCGAAGGAGAGAATAGACTCAACTTTCCCGCAACAACGTTTGCACAAGATATAAGAACTTTAGCAGCATCCAATTTGATTTTGCCATTTCCACTAGTGTTATGTTCAACAAGCCCTAAGATGAGAGCTACATATGACGTAGACAAAACGAGTCATGATTTATTTGATTATAAATTTGAGAAGTCACTCACTCCTGATTGGATAAAGTTTTCTACAAAATTAAAAAGTTTGTCAAAATCATATAAATGGTTGAATGATGAATCACGTAATCTTGAAGAAATATTAGTGAGGAAAGACATAAAGCAATTAGATAGTCGAATATTTGAAAAACTTCTTGATGATGAACAAGTTTATAAAGCTAATGATATTGCCCAATTCGTTATTAAAGAATTATTCCATCACCCGGGTATTTTGATCAAAGAAAGAATTCTTGCGGCACGTTTAGGTGTTGATATTGAGGCCTCTTTTGATGAATGGAGTAGATTTAAAATAGATTTTGCAAGTGATTGCAAATATAATGGAGTTTTAAGTGATGGTTGGGAAAGATGGTGGCATGATAAAATTAATACAAAGTTTCAAGTGATGTCAAATGGAAGAAGACTTCAAAATTTAAATGCAAATCAACGAGTTGAAATTTTAAATGAAGTCGGATATCATTTGTTGCCAGCTAAACCAATTGAGCCTAATTGCAAAAGTACCGAATTTTGGACAATTTGTGAATATTATAAAGCCCCACTTGATCCAATTGAAGGTTTCAAAATATTTGAATCAACCGAACTTAAACCTTGGCAGGAATCAAAGTATTTATCATTTAGTGCTGAATTAGAAAGAAAAGGGAGAGATAAAGGATTAAGACCACACCCATCGGAATTACAAAGAATTAGTGATTTAAAAGAAATGATATCATAATGACAATTCCTCATAACATTATGCATTTTAGGAGGCAACGCGCTTCTGAGCTTAGAAGGTTTGCAGAGAAATTGGAAATGTATGTCGGTAGTGGCATAAGTACTAAACTTTTCTTAGGTGTAAATCAATTAAATGATCCTAGTTTTATACCATTTTATAGGAATGAAGTTGGTATAATGGTGAATACTGATGTGAATTGTTGGGGTTATTCTATTGAAGACATTAAGATTGACATTAGTGCGGACAGACATTTAAAACCAAAAGAAATAAGTAGGGCTGAAGCTTATTTAAGTATAAATTTGGTTTCTGACTTTCGGAATTGGGGGAATGTTAAAGACCCTTTCTGTGAATTATCATTTAATGTCATAATTAAAGGATTAAAACCAAAAACCAAGGATGGAATTCATTATTTTGGTTTCCATTTAGACAGACATCATGAATCTCTTCTTTCTGATGAGCTTCATCCTGTATATCACCTCCAGTATTTAAATAATCCCAAAAAAAATGTGGCTTTTGATTATGGTGAAACATTGAATATTGATTCACCCAGATTTTTACATTATCCAATGGATTTAATTCTAGGTTTATCATTTCTGATTGCTAATTTTCAACCATTAAATTATTCACGACTAATTGACGATAGGGAATTTGTAAAACTAATTAAAGATTCTCAAAATAACATTTGGAAGCCATATAGTTTTACAATGTCAGATCATTGGCAAAATGATGGTTCTCCTGTGGAATGGAACAAAACAGCTATTTGCCCTTTTTTAGTATGAAAAGAGAGTTATTTAGATATTTAAGTTCAATTTCATCAATGGAGCCAGTTTCAGTTGATAAATTGATCATTTCATCATTTATTAATATAAATGGTTTATTAAATATTAAAAATGAGTTTGTTAAAAAATATATAATTTATTCTACTGATGAAAACGATTATATGCACCTTCAAAATATTATTAGTATTATAAAAAGTAAAAATCAAGTGTTTGATTTTGAAACTTTAATTCAACTATTTGAATATGTAATTTCACCAATTGATAAAATTGTAACAGGTGCAGTTTATACTCCCCAAAATGTTCGAAGTTACTTAATATCAACAGCATTGTCATCGACTCCATTTTTTTCTTCTACTTGCAAAATTGCTGATATTTCATGTGGATGTGGTGGATTTTTATTTGATGCCGCTAAGCAAATAAAAAGAATTAAAGGGTTTAAATACTCAAAAATATTTCAAAACCAGCTATTTGGTTTAGATATTCAAGAGTATTCAATTACAAGATCAAAACTATTACTTTCACTACTAGCCATTTTTGAAGGAGAAGATGCAGAATTCTACAATTTTAACCTATATGTTGGTAATGCTTTATCATTTGATTGGAAAAGTGAATTGGTTGGTTTTGAAGGATTTGAAATAATTGTTGGAAATCCTCCATATGTATGTTCAAGGAACATTTCAGTAGAATCAAAGAGTCTATTAGAAAATTGGGAAGTGTGTAAATCTGGTCATCCAGATTTGTATATTCCTTTTTTTCAAATAGGAATTGAAAATTTGTCACACGGAGGGGTTTTAGGTTATATCACTATGAACACTTTTTATAAAAGTATTAATGGGAGAGCACTTAGAGCGTATTTTGAAAACAAGCTATTAAGGTTTAAGATAATAGACTTTGGCAACAATCAAATATTTGAGAGTAAGGCTACTTATACTTGTCTTTGTTTAATTGAAAAAGTTCATTCTATTTTTCTTGAGTTTACTAAAGGAAATGCTAACACTTTGTTAGGTGAAATTAAATATGAAAAAATTAAATACTCTGAACTTAATGCACTTAAAGGTTGGAATCTATATCAGAAAGAGTTTTTAGATAAAATTGAGAACGCAGGTGAATCATTTGGCAATTTATACAAAACAAGAAATGGAATAGCATCTCTAAAAAATAGTATTTTTATTTTTAATCCAATCGATGAAAGTAAGGATTATTATTATCTTCTTAACGGTAATGTTTATGAAATTGAAAAAGGCATTTGTAAGGATATAATTAATCCAAACAGATTTACACAAGCGGAAAGCGTAGATTCAATTAGAGAAAAAGTGATTTTTCCATATGATTATATTAATGAAAAAGTTCAACTCTTAAATGAACAGGTTATTAAGAAAAAATATCCCAAAGCATATTATTATTTAACAGAAAAAAAGAATATTCTTTTGACTAGGGATAAAAGTTTGGGCAACTATGAGAATTGGTTTGCATATGGACGAAAACAATCTTTAGAAAAAATGAAGTATAAATTATTTTTCCCTCATATCACACCAAGTACTCCGAATTTTATTATAGATATGAATGAAAATCTTTTGTTTTATAATGGTCTTGCTGTGGTTACGGAAAATGAATTAGAACTACATTTCCTAAAAAAGCTAATGTCATCTAGATTGTTTTGGACATATATAAGATTATCTAGTAAACCATATGGCTCAGGCTATTATTCGTTAAGTCGAAATTACATTAAAAATTTTGGCATATATAATTTCAATGTAAAAGAGAAAGAATACATTATCAATGCAACTTCAAAGTATGATTTGGATTGTTTTATTGAAGATAAGTATAATATACAACTAGATGAAAAAGATCTACTTATTTATTAATATAAACAATCGGAATTGCGTCGCATGCGCGCCGCCATCCTCGGGGGGTGAACCTGCAACATTTTAATGGCAATGGCCTTGCAGGCCAAACGCAGAAAAGTTAGAAGGGACTAAATTCAAGCAAGCTTGATTTAGTCCCTTCTAACTTTTTGCTACGAGCTAAAGCTCGATTGCCATTAAAATGTTGCGGAGAAAGCGGGATTCGAACCCGCGGTACCCTTTAGAGGTACACACGCTTTCCAGGCGTGCCTCTTCAACCACTCGAGCATCTCTCCTTTTTGGTGCAGGTGGGGTGGTTGGTTTCCCAAATG
>Ga0302215_10000053_pt1 | contig 93356 bp, 66 predicted proteins | sample II_Fen_N3_1_FD_194580 | JGI IMG/M metagenome (GOLD analysis project Ga0302215, IMG submission 194580) | Peat permafrost microbial communities from Stordalen Mire near Abisko, Sweden - II_Fen_N3_1 | ecosystem: Environmental > Terrestrial > Soil > Wetlands > Permafrost | place: Sweden: Abisko... | reverse complement strand
CGGCTTTTATGATTTAGCCACAGCCTATCAGTCTGTGCATGTCAACTATTGAAAGCGCCGTGTACCGAACGGTATGCACGGTGCTGTGAGAGGACGGGAGTTAATCACTCCCTCCTACTCGATTGTGCTTCCATTCCTAACTATTTTTAATTGTGACCTTAACGATGGAAGAATATGAACTGTATATTTTTTTGCCGTTTACAACTTTATATGCTCGCACTTTTATGTAAAAGGTTTCTCCCTTTTTAAGACCTGTTTTAACAAAACTGAGTGAAGTAACATTACTTACCGTAAAGTTACCGTTTGCTGTTTTAGAAACGGCGACTTCATATCCGGAAGCATCACTTATCTTCGTCCAGGTTGCGGTGAACTTTCCTTTTGCTACCGTAACACTTAGTTTTGGAGTCTTGGGAATGGAAGTGTATACAGCCGTTATTGTCACTTGAGACGCTTTCGTAGTAAAGGTTGTGGTTGAAGAAGTTGCATTCTTAAATACTACCGTTCCATTAGAAATCCACTTTTCAAATACTTGTCCAGCTGGTGCCGCCTTCGCTATTATGGTTATCTGGGTCCCGGCTGCGTAATTACCACTGCCACTTCCGTTAACCACTGTAACTTTATATTTGTTAATCTGAACACCAGTAACTGTTACAGTTTGAAGTTTGGTAATATTTGCGATTGTATAGATCCCGTTCACCGGAGTCAGTGTAGTTCCATTCGCCTTCACCACAATTATTGAATTACTATAGGATTGAGCCAATTGTACTTTGAATTTATAACTTCCACCATAGGCTACCGGTATTGTGCTTCCACTCACAGCTAGTATGCTATATCCGGTTCCACTTGGTAAGTTAACTGAGTAAGTATTAAGCTGTAAACCAGTAACTGTTACTGTTTGAACCGTGGTAATATTATCGATTGAATACACTCCGTTTACTGGGGTCAGAGTTTTTCCATTCGCCTTCATCACTATAATTGAATTACTATAGGACGCAGCCAATTGTACTTTGAATTTATAACTTCCGCCATAGGCTACTGGTATATTACTTCCACTCTCGGCAAGTATGCTATATCCGGTACCTTTTGGTAGGTTAAGAGTGTAGGTGTTAAGCTGTACACCAATAACTTCTACTGTTTGAACGGTGGTAATATTATCAATTGTATAGAGTCCATCTACTGGGGTCAGTGTAGTTCCATTCGCCTTTACCACTACAATTGAATTACTATAGGATGCATCCAACTGTACTTTGAACTTATAACTTCCCCCATAAAATACTGGATTTGTACTGCTTGTATCTGGTTGAATTGTATATCCTGTTCCATTCGCTATATCAACTGCAAAGCTTTGTCGCTGATATGAAACGTTAAACGATTGAGGTTGACCTTTACTGATTACAACATCAGTTATAGGTGCGGGGGTATCCCAACCTACAATATCCTTAAAGCTTATTGTATAAGTGCCGCTTGGTAATAATTGCGTGCCACTGGACTGCCATACTCCATCAATACACCACTTAGCACCATCGGTGACGGCTCCTTCAGGCCCAATATTTACAGTTAAATATCCATTTTCACGAAAATAAGCAACTAGTGTGGTTTGCTTTGTAACAGTAAAACTATAATTTGCATCCGTAGATATCATATGACCTTGTGTATCTTTCCAATATAAAAATGTATATCCTGAATTGGCATTGGCCTGCACCGTTGCTTGCGAACCGAGATTATAAGTACTTGTTTGACTTGTAGCACCTGCTCCTACTATATTGACAGCGGTATTAACCTCCGCCCTCGCAACATAGGAGACCGAATCAATGCCTATAGAATCCGCATTCGTACTGCCTTCACCAGCATTGGTTACAAAATAATGAAATGCAAAACGACCTGAAGTTGATTCTGGTAACCCTGAGACGGTAACCGTATATTTTGTCCATGAAACTGGATAACCGCCAGGAGCCAAGGAAGTATTGATACTAAGTGATATAGTGCTAAAATCTCCGATGCTTGTAGCTGTCTGACCAACATTCACACTACTACCGCTAGTACTCATTCGCACCTCCAAACGGTCAGGATAATCCTGTAGACCTTCCAACAATGCTGGTTTTCTTGTGTAAAACGTAAATTGAGAGCCGTTGTTAAGTGTCATCTCAGGGGTGATTAGCCAATTACTTATCGTTCCTAGAGAGCCGGTATTACAATAATTTGCTCCAATATAAGAATTCGGATTTGCCCCCTCATAACAATTAAAAGGAGTACTCATTAGAGCCGAATTGCCTTGATACCAATTTAGTGTACCGATTGGATCACTCTTATTAGTCATAACCCAACCTGATGGTTGAAGAGTATTTATATTATCAAACCCTTCGGACCAATTTCCATTCAGCGGGGTAGTGGCTGCATTTGACACGTCATTCCGTGACAATGACAGCAATGTTATCAAAAACATAAAAATAGTATATTTTAGAAATTTCTTCATAACTTCCTCCAAATTTTTTATATAAATAATAACATTTTTGTCGTATAATTACAATATTGCATTATTTTGTAATTTGGAGTAGATATAGTTCGAATTTACACAATTTACTTTATAAAAGAATGTAAATTGAAGGTTTTACCCCTAGGGGGTGAAGGATGGAAGTTACTTTGGCAATTTAGTATTTAAAAACATTATCGATATAACGATATTGATTGATTTTATAGAGTTTAATGGAGTAAAATTATTATTAGCAAAGTAATATGTATAAGAATTTGTTAGGGCATTGCACTCAAACCGAAAGAAAAATGTTATTAGAATAGGGTACAGAACTAAAACTAGTTAAGTCGTAATGATAGTTAATATGTCATAAGTCAGATTTAGAGGGAGAAATGAATAGGTACGCATATATATATATGTAGTTGCGCACATATTTATTGATTTACTATACGGATGACTTATGACGTGCTAGCCTATGATTAAACATAGAATGATTGGAATGGGGGTGCGCTATGAATTTTCACGACAAAGTAAGTACAGGATTAAAAGGGTTTGATCAGGTAATTGATAACCTTCGTCTTGGGGATAATGTGGTTTGGCAGTCGGATTCGATTTCGGATTATAAGAAGATGGTTGATCATTTTGTTGTAAAGGCTAAGACGGATAATATGAGGTTGGTTTACATCCGTTTTGGTAGCCATGAAAGGATACTAGATGATAGCCAGGAGGTTAAGGTTTATCGTATCGACGCAAGTAAAGGGTTTGAAAGTTTCACTACAGAAGTATATCACCTGATTAAAACAGAGGGCAAAAGGGTGTTGTATGTTTTTGATTGTTTGACTGATTTATTAAAATACTGGAATTCGGATTTGATGATTGGTAATTTTTTTAAGGCCACCTGTCCATATCTTTATGAGTTGGATACGGTAGCTTATTTCGCAATTATGCGAAATGTTCATACCTATAGCGCAATCGCAGGCATTCGTGAAACGACGCAACTTTTACTTGATATATATCGAGTTAATAATAAAATATACATTCATCCACTCAAGGTATGGCAGCGTTATTCGCCTACCATGTTTTTTCCGCACTTAATTGAAGGTCAGGAAGCCATCTGTATCACAGCCAGTTCTGATGCCTCAGAGTTGTTCATTAACATTCACCGTGGTGAAAATCGTCTTGATTATTGGAATATCATTTTTAATAAAGCGAAAAAAATGCTAAATTTTCCTCTTAAGCAACAGAAAGCAACAAAAAAGCGCTTAATGTATATGTTGATAGGTAATGATTCCAGAATGTTCGAGTTGTGTGATCAATATTTAACGTTAAGAGATATTCTGATGATTGCATCCAGAGAAGTCGGCACCGGCTTTATTGGGGGAAAAAGTGTTGGTATGCTTTTGGCCAGAAAAATTCTAGAGGTGGACGGAAAAGATCGATTTACACCATTATTGGAACCCCATGATTCTTTTTATATTGGGTCGGATGTATTTTACACCTACATTGTACAAAATGGCTGGTGGAGACTTCGTACAAAGCAAAAAACGAAAGATGGATATTATAAATATGCGCCTGAATTAGGAGACAAGCTTTTACATGGGAAATTTCCTAAGGATATCCAAGAACAGTTTGTGCAAATACTAGAATATTTTGGTCAGTCTCCAATTATTATACGTTCCAGCTCTTTGCTTGAGGACAATTTTGGTAATGCATTTGCAGGAAAATATGAAAGTGTTTTCTGTGTGAATCAAGGTACTCCCGAGGATCGATATGAAGCTTTTGAGCAGGCAATTCGTACTGTTTATGCAAGCACAATGAATGAGGATGCACTCGATTATAGGATGAACAGGGGGCTCTTTGAATTGGATGAACAAATGGCGATATTGGTCCAGCGTGTTTCAGGCGATCAGTATGGAGATTACTTTTTCCCTCATATTGCAGGTGTCGGAAATTCCTCTAATTTGTATGTTTGGGATGAGAATATTGATATGAATTCAGGGATGCTACGTCTAGTATTTGGACTTGGGACAAGGGCAGTTAACAGGACAGATGGTGATTATGCTAAGGTTGTATGCTTGGACAATCCTTTGCGAATTCCCCCAATGCATTATGAAGATCAGAATAAGTTCTCACAACATCGATTAGATATTCTATCCTTTACAGATAATGTTTTAGTAAGCAGAGAATTGGATCAAATCTTATTGCTGGATTTAAAAGCAGATAAGAAGTTGTTTATGAGTCCTGATTATAGAACAATGGCTCATATACGTGAGCTAGGATATATGGATAGTAAAATTCCTTATATATTAGATTTTAAAAAATTATTTACCGATACAGAGGTCACCTCTGTAATGAAAGAAATGCTGGCATTATTATCGAAAGCATATGATTACCCTGTTGATATTGAATTTACAGCTAATTTAAACAAAGACAATCTATTCAAAATTAATCTTTTGCAATGTCGACCATTACAAACGAGAGGCTTGGGTAATACAGTAAAGATACCCGAGCTGACGAATAGTGAGGATTGTTTTTTCTCCGGTAAAGGAAATTTTATGGGGGGAAATGTACAGATGTCAATTGATTATGTTGTATTTATTCCGGGGAACACATACCTAGAGAGGAACGAGCAGGGAAAATATGATATAGCCAGACAAATTGGCTTGATTAACATAGAACTGAAAGGAAAAAATGTTATGTTGGTAGGTCCGGGCAGATGGGGAAGTACAACTCCGTCATTAGGTATCCCGGTACATTATACTGAGTTGTGTAATATGACGGTCCTTTGTGAGTATTCATCGAGAAAAGCAGGATTTATGCCGGAGTTATCATATGGAAGTCATTTTTTTCAAGATATAGTTGAGGGAGGGATTTTTTATGCAGCTATTTTTGATGGACATAAAGATGTAATATTTAACCCTGATCGTGTTCTTAAAGAAGAGAACATGTTAACCACTTTATTACCTCAAAGCAAAAAGTTTTCAGATGTAATTCATATTACTAAAACCACTGGCATGAAGATATATTCTGATATTGTAACACAAAAGCTGCTATGTAGATAAGGTCACACCCGCAGGGAGTGGCAGTAATGCCAACTTTGTGGGTGTTTTAAAGATTGTATGTATGGTTATTATTTGTATAGTCTTCTACAAGTATAAAAAGTTTCTATTCAGTACTTGCATTTTTATTCCATATCTATTAAGATTTATATTAGTGTTAATAATGATTTTTTAAACAAATCTCATATTAATAATATTTGCGTACAAAGGCGTATGCTTAAGGTGATGTGCAGTAATGCATTTTCACAGCTTTGCTATGGCAAAGTTTAGAATTTAATAGAATTAAGCCACGCATTTGATATGATTGAATAAATATTTTTGTCTTTTAATGACATATTTATTTTATCTCTTCAAGTGCATTTTTTATGTGTTCTGACTCCAGAGGTATTTATACATATCACTAATATTATATTAAAGATGTCCAAAATTGAATTAATATGAATGCTATTGAATTTTTATAATCATAGCTACGAGTTGAAGGTTGCAATCAGATTATAGGTTTAGATTTTGAAGAAATAGCATTTACATTTAATAAATTATTATAATGAAGGAGATTAATGTCATGAAAATTCTTGGAAGTGTAATGGATCAGGTAATTAAAAGAAACCCAAATGAACTTGAATTTCACCAGGCAGTTAAGGAAGTTCTGGAGTCTTTGGAACCAGTGGCTGAAAAAAATCCGCATTGGGTGGAGGCTGGAATATTTGACAGAATTGTTGAACCTGAAAGGCAAATTATTTTTAGAGTGTCTTGGGTCGATGACCAAGGAAAGGTACAGGTTAATAGAGGATTCAGAATACAGTTTAATAGTGCAATTGGACCTTATAAGGGTGGTTTGAGACTTCATCCTTCAGTAAATGCAAGTATTCTCAAGTTTCTTGGATTTGAACAGATTTTCAAAAATTCATTAACCGGTCTTCCAATTGGTGGTGGTAAAGGTGGTAGTGACTTCGATCCAAAGGGTAAATCGGATGGTGAGGTTATGCGTTTTTGCCAAAGTTTTATGACTGAGTTACAAAGACACATTGGTGAAAACACAGACGTTCCAGCTGGTGATATCGGAACTGGCGCAAGAGAGATTGGCTTTATGTATGGACAATACAAAAGACTTAGAAACGACTTTACTGGGGTTTTAACTGGCAAGGGATTAACCTGGGGAGGAAGTTTGGCAAGAACTGAAGCTACGGGCTATGGCCTGTGTTACTTTATGGAAGAGGCGCTGAAAGATAAGGGCAAATCCTTTAAAGGAGCCACGGTTGTTATTTCAGGTTCAGGCAATGTTGCTATCTATGCAACTCAAAAAGCAAATCAATTGGGCGGTAAAGTAGTTGCTTTAAGTGACTCAAACGGATATGTTTATGATCCCGATGGTATTAATTTAGATGACGTTAAAAGAATAAAAGAAGTAGAAAGAAAAAGAATTAGCGAATACGTTAAATATCATCCGAAGGCAACCTATACCGAAGGATGTTCCGGAATATGGACAATCAAGTGTGATATAGCGCTTCCTAGCGCAACACAGAATGAAATTGATGAGCAAGCTGCTAAAACTCTTGTTGCCAATGGATGTTATGCTGTTGGTGAAGGTGCCAACATGCCGTCAACTCCGGAAGCAATTGACGTATTTCTTAAGAACAAAGTAATATTTGGACCTGCAAAGGCTGCTAATGCCGGTGGAGTAGCAACATCTGCCCTTGAAATGTCACAGAACAGTATGAGATATTCTTGGACATTTGAAGAAGTTGATACGAAACTGAAAGATATTATGGTTAATATCTACAAAAATGCCAGTACAGCGGCAAAAGAATATGGCTGTGAGGATAATCTTGTTGTTGGCGCTAATATTGCAGGCTTCTTAAAGGTTGCAAATGCAATGTATGCACAGGGTATAGCATATTAATACTTTATAGGTTTAACATAGTAAAAAAAGGTGACTGTACGTGTGCGACAATCACCTTTCTTTGCATCGGTGATTTCTTGATTATGACCGTTTATCCATTAATGGAGACTGATTGATTGTTAATTTTAAGAAACCACATTATATAAATAACTGTGTCGAACTATAGTTTTAAAAGAAACCATAATATATATTATTCTTTAGAATTGTTTGATAAAAAAGGAAATATTGTAGAAAAATGTGATAATTTAGTATTGACATAGAAAGTATAATATGTGATAATTTAATCGGTAAATTATTCCCTTCATATATAAATGTATCTTGTGCAAATGTAAAAATTGCGAGTTAAAATACATAAGAATATGAAAAAATATTTTTCAACAAGGAGGCATTTATGAAATTAAAAAGAATCGCTGCATTTGTTATGGCTGCTCTGTTCTTGTTTGTATCAATTCCACTTAACGCAGATGCGGCAACTGTAAAAGTTACTGGTGTGAAGTTGAGCAATACATCTCTTACGCTTTATGTGGGTGGAGCAACGGCAAGCCTCAAAGCTACAGTTTCACCAGCCAAAGCGACAAACAAAAAAGTTACTTGGACATCAAGCAAAGCAAAAGTAGCAACAGTTGATAAAAACGGTGTAGTTAAACCTTTATCAGCAGGAACCACAGTAATCACTGTGAAAACAGTTGATGGGGGAAAAAAAGCTACTTGTAATGTAACAGTTAAACCCAAAATTGCTGTTAAAAGCATAACATTGAGTAAAACAACCCTTACTTTTAATGTTGGTGGCGCTGCTCAAAAATTAACTGCAACATTAAATCCTACAACGGCTACAATTAAAACAGTTACCTGGACAACAAGTAACAAAGCGGTAGCAACTGTTGACAGCACTGGTACTGTAAAACCTGGAGTAGCAGGAACAGCAACAATAACAGTAAAGGCGGATGGCGGTAAATCAGCAAGCTGTAAAGTAACGGTATATCAAAATGCAGCTGTACCAAGCATTACAAAAGACTTGTCAACTAATCCGGTTTCGTACGAATTTAACGCTACTGTATATTTAAATGCAACTGCAACTGTAAAAGATGGTGGAAAATTAAGCTATCAATGGTATAAGAATACAAAGAATAGTACAGTAGGTGCAACAGCGATTGCTGGTCAAACAGCAGCTATAATGAAACTACCTACAAATGTATCAGGAATTTCGTATTATTACTGCGTGGTAAAAAATACAAATATTAAAGTTAACGGAAAAACAACAGCAACTAAAACAACAAGTATTGCTAACATTCTAGTAAAGAAGCCTATTGATGCATCAGTACCAAGCATTAAAAAAGACATAGTATCAAAAATATATACTATTGATGATAAAGCTGAAGATTTAGTTGTAACTGCAACTGTAACTACTGGAACATTGAGCTATCAATGGTATAAGAATTCAACTAACAGTACAACTAATGCAACTTTGATAACAGGACAAACTACTGCAAAATATACACCAATTATAAATGTTGTAGGTACTACATATTACTACTGCAAAATTACAAATACAAATAGTGCAGCAACTGGAACTAAAACAGCAACCCAATATACAAGTGTTGTTGCTATTACAGTAAATTCAAAAGTAGATGCTTTAGCACCAAGTATTACAAAAGACTTGTCAACTAAACCAGTGAGTTATGCAATTGGTGCGACTGCTGTAGATTTAGAGGTAACTGCAACTGTAAAACCTGGAACATTAAGTTATCAATGGTATCAGAATACGACCAATAGTGCAACTGGTGGAACTATATTAACAGGAAAAACTACTGCAACATTGAAACCCGATACTAAAACTTTAGGTACTACATATTACTACTGTGAAATTACAAATACAAATAGTGCAGCAACTGGAACGAAAACAGCAACCACAAAATCAATAGTTGCTACTATAATTGTATATGATCCAAACTTCTATGAAAACGCAGATTCAGGTTACTCAATCACATTGAGTCATGTTTTAGGTGTAACCTTTGCGGTAATTACATTGGATCCTGAAATCAATAGTGATGTAACAAGTATTACTGTAAATGGTGTTTCAGCAGTTCAACAAACATCAAATACTAACGAGTGGCGTGCTTCATGGACTGGTGAATCTTCGCCAGCAATGGATATACAAGTAGATATTATTGAAAACTTTTATAATAACGTTGAATCAGGTTATTCGATAACATTGAGTCATATTTTAGGTGTAACCTTTGCTGTAATCACGTTGGATACTGAAATCAATAGTGAGGTGACAAGTGTTACTGTAAATGATGTTTCAGCAGTTCAACAAACATCCAAATCTAATGAATGGCGTGTTTCGTGGATCGGTGAAACTCCGTCAGCAAATGAAATACTAGTTGATATTATAAAATAATGCAATAATAGAATGCTTTTAAAATTAATTTAAAGGAGATTATATAAATGAAGAAAAAACCAATCTTTACTACAAAGGCATCAAAGATGGCTGTAACTTGTGTTCCTCTTGCTGTTGCAATTACCATGTTTGGTGGTGGTCAAGCATTTGCAGCAGAAAAATATGTAGAAGTCGATACTGGCAGCAAAATTGTAAGATTTGATGTTGAGTATATGAATACTAACCCAGATTATGCTAAATCAGTACAAGACGCTTTACAATCCGCATTTAATGATGGAAGAAGAGTTTATATTGAAGATGATACAGCAGGCTGGATTGATTTTGGAACAAATGCCCACGCAGGTGTTACATATGACAAAATGATTCAAGATGAATCTCAGTACTCAGCTACACCAGCAACATCAGATTATGACCTTGTTTGGCTTGATGCTGATGGCAAGCAACGCACAACATTATACTAATATTAAATATCATTAAATATAATTGCTTAGTTGCAAGTCAAAGATTATAAAGAGATTCTCAAGTTTAATTTCCGGACAAAAGGTACATTGTAATCCTTTGTCCGGAAATTTGTATATACATAGCCATTTATATGTATAATTAATATTACAAAACAAAATTATAGGAAAGTGAGCGAAAGAATTGCGTAAATTTTGTTCGTTTTTAATTTATGAAGGTAATACTAAATTATTTTTAAACACCCTTAATAATCTGAAAGAATTATTAGATTTAAATTATTTGAATAGTCTGTTTATAATTTTTGGCGAGGGAAAACAGTTATACGATATTGACAAATCAATAATTGGTCAACTAAACCAATTACCATCAGATATTGTAAGCATTATCTTTACAGACGATAAAAAAGGAGCAGTTCAACAAGTAACAAATGAGTTTGTTGAAAATTCTGATATACTATTTTTTATAAAAGAAGGTGATTCGGTAGCTCCAACTTACTTGGAGTATATTGATTACTTTTTTTCAGATAATGCAAATAATTGTGACTTAGTTGTTACGCCTGTAGTTGCATCCGAAACTTGTGAACTTCCAGAAATCTTCCAACAGACACAACAAAATGGACTTTATATACTTGATAGTAGCAATACCGGTATGGTAATGCTTGAATATTTACTAACCTCTACACGAGGACTAGCCGTTTTAACTTCAACATTAAAATATATAGAACTTCAATACAATCTTGAGTTTGAAGCATTTCAAGATCTTTTAATAAAAGCAGCTTTAAAAAAGGGATGTATTGGATTGTTGGATACCGTTGTATATATAAAGAGTCCAACAAATGATACAAAACCTGTAACAATAGAACAAATTCTAAGCATATCAGAATTTGCGGAAAAAGAGTTTTCCGAAACACCTGATAATATAAGACTGTTTCTTCAGAATCAAATTGAATATCAACTTGACAAAACGGTTGATCAATTTGATGACTCACTTTATACTTTGATAGAAAAATTTTCTAAGTCAGCAACACTAAACGAAACGTTAATAAGAATCACTTCCATTCAAAACGATTTTAGCAATTGTAAGATAAGTGGTTCTTTAACAATTTCGGCTTTAGAGGAAGATTTAGATTTATATATTATTTCAAATAAAAAAACGATTCAGGCAGTATTAATAGATAGCGCTGAGATAATTTGTAGGGACAAAATACAAAGGAATATTGACTTTTTCGCTAATATTGAATTGCGTGACAATTGCACAAATATACAATTTTTGTTGCACACCAAGAGTGGAAGAAAAGCCATTAATATTTTCGATTGTAATAATAAAATAATTAATAACTACAAAGTTAGACAACAAGAAAATGAACTAATTATTACTAAAATTGCAGCAAGAGAAAACTACTTAGTTAGTTGCATTATTCCAATCTTTAATACAGAAAAATATTTAACGGAAGCTATAGATAGCGTAGTTACGCAAACAATAAATTTTTCGCAAAATATTCAGCTTATTCTTGTAAATGATGGTAGTAGTGACGAAAGTGAATCTATTTGCAAAGAATATGAAAAAAAATACCCTTTTAACGTAATGTATATAGCGCAACAAAACCTTGGGGTTAGTGCAGCAAGAAATACGGGTTTAAATCATGCTATTGGAGAGTACATTGCTTTCTTAGATTCTGACGATAAATATGACACTCAATTTTTTGAATTAGGTGTCAACTATTTGAACAAAAATGCTAGAGAAATAGATCTAGTTGCGTTTCCAATTAAATATTTTGGCACAAGAGATATATTGCCTGAACCTATGTTGAATTTCAGATTCAATAATACAAAAATAGTTGATGTTACGAAGGCTTATAACTATGTTCAATTTAGTGCTTGCAGTGTGATTATAAAAAAAGACTCAATTGAAGATATCAGATTTAATGTTGATTTATCCTATTTAGAAGATGCAGAATTCGTTCATCGCGTTATTCTAGGGAGACAAAAATATGGGCTTATTAAGGAAGCCGCTTATTTGTACCGAATAAGGGAGGATGGAACTTCAGCTTTACAATCAAAGTTGCAAGATCTTAATTGGTATAACAGAAGTAGAACATTTGGAGAGTCTATAGTTGAATACTCCTTGCAGAACTTTAAATATGTTTCAAAATACACACAATACCTGCTTATATACGAGTTGCGAGATAGTATAGTCAAAGATATTCCATCAGAAATTGAAAATATAATTGACAGGCAAAGTATATTAGATAGCTTGAAAGAATTAATTCAATATGTTGATGATTCGATAATTATGACGTGTAATGGATTGGAATATTGGTTTAAGTGTTTCTTGTTAGAGACAAAATATAAGGAAGCAACATTAGATAGATCAATACAAATTCCAACGTTCTATTTTGGAAACACAAGATTTGAGCAATTATGTCCTGAAATACGTTTTACAAAAATCAGTGAAAAAAACAATGTACTTACATTAAGAGGGTTCTACAATTTAGTATCTCATAAGGATATTTCTTTTGTTGCAATTATAAATGGCAAAACTTATACCGCACAACTTTCAGAAAATAAGTTTCGAGATGTTTACTTCTTAGGTGAAAGAGTGCATAAAGCACACGTGTTCTGCCTTAACATTGAATGTACAGAAGAAGGAACAATTCAATTGTTTATGAAATTAAAAGATGGAACATTGTGCGCAGTAAAAAATGTTTCGCCGAAAAATATTGCATTAAATAACAGTGAACATTCTTTATATGTTGGAAAGAGTATTATTGTTAAATCAACATCAAAAGAAAATTCCTTTTATGTTGATTTGAAAAACGATGATAAGTTAAAAGAGGCAGTGACCAGTTATTTGAAAAATTTTGAGGATAAGAAGTTTGCGGATGATTGTCAAGTTATAAATGAATATTTAAGGTGTTATATGCTCTTTTCCAAATATAAAATTTGGCTATTCATTGATGAACCAAATTCTGCAGGGGGAAATGCTGAAATCTTTTTTGATTATTGTTCCAAAGTAAATGATGGGATTGATAAGTATTTCGTTGTTAATAAAAATACGATAGATGCAGTGCGATTAGAGAAATTTGGAACTGTTATTCAATATGGCTCAAAGTTGCATAAGCTATTAAGTATGTACGCTGATGTGGTAATTACATCGAGAATAGCACGTGAAAATTTTGAACCATTTGATTCGAGTAGTACTGAACTATATAATGGATTGATTAATTCCGAAATTGTATATTTGCCTATGGAAGGTGTTAATTCTAGGGATTTAAAAAACATAATGTTACATGGCGAGCAACTGAGTTTAGTTCCAATTAACAGTAGCTATGAGAAGGAATACATTTGTGAAAACACTTATGTTTATGACCAAAATATTCTTCAATTATTTGGCAATCCAAAATTTGATAAATTGCTTTCTCAAGAGGAGCCATCGAAAAGAATTGTTCTGATGCTAACCTGGCGTAAAGAACTTTATCTCGGAGAAAATCAAATAAATTTTGATTTTAGAGATTCGAATTATTGTAAGACAATTAGCGAGCTATTATGTGACGAACGATTGTTTACCGCAATGTATGAATATGGTTATGAGTTGGATTTTTTGCCAGATTCTAAAGTATATTTGCAGATTGCAGATTTTGATATGTATGAAAATGTTAACGTAATTAACCCAAGTATATCAAAACAGAAGGTATATGAAAGCAGCACTATTGTTGTAACAGACTATATTCCTCAATTTGAGTTTGCTTATATGAATAAACCAATAATATACTACCAATTTGACGGTGAGACGAATAAAGATTTGATTGAGCAACAATGTTTTGATTTTCAACAGAATGGATTTGGCGAAATTTTAACAGATCATAACGAACTGGTTAATATGCTTATAAATTGCATGGAGAATGATTGCAAAATGAACAAAAAATACACTAAAAGAGTGAAAAACTATTTTGAACACATAGACAGAAATAGCTGTAAAAGAATCTATGAGGCACTAGTTAAAAAAGATTACGTATAAGGGGTGAATGTTTAATGTCTTATAAATTTAGTGCGTTAATGCTCTGTGATGGAAACCTTGAAGCTTTTGAAAGATCTTTAAGTAGCTTGAATAATATGCATGGTTATTTAAAGGAAACGCAATTATTTGTGTTTTTTAAGAATTTTAAATACAAGTATCAAGTTCCGATACAAATATTGAAAGCCATTAAAGAGCAGGGAAATGAGAATATTATTCTTATTTTTGAAAAAGATGAAAAAAGTTCAATGGAACAATTATTAGAAGAAATAGAACATAATGATAGCCGATTTTTGTTTTTCATAAGAGAAGGTGATGAACTAGATGAATACTATCTTACTTATGTTGAAAGTTTTTTTGTAATTAATAAGGATAAATGCGGAGTAGTATCTGTACCTATCGTTGATAATTCATTGCAAACTTCACATAGTGATCAAAATACATTACCACAGACAGGCGTAATTCCGTTTGATGAGGACAGTGATCTTCTTTTATCAAGTTTTGGCGTTTCCATATTAACCAGTGCATTAGCAAATATAACACTACCTTGCATTTTAAGCGAAGAACATTGCCTTGAGATAGTTATTAAATCAATTTTGCAAAAAGGATGTTATGGAAGGATTAATGCTGTTACTTATATCAGCAATTCTCACATAAATAAATGGGAAGCAGGAATATTAGTTTCTTTGGCCGAGTTTGCGGAAAAGACATTAAATTATGTGCCTAAAAGTATTCTTGCTTATATAATCGAAGAAATCACAAAATTATTGTCTGCTCCATGTACCTGTGAAGAAGAGTTAAACCAAAATAAAAATACTATGGAATCGTTACTTGCGTTTGTCACAGATGATTATTTTGAATCATCCTACATATGGAGTGATAGTCGAGTAAACGAATTTCTAAAATTAAAATTGTACAGCTATAAGCATAAAAATGAAAACGAGGAAACATTTAACCTTAATGATGTTGAGGTGTCAATTTTTAATGCAGAAAATTGTTATGAAAATGTAAAAATAAACGGATTTTTAGACCTTCCTAAGGGACTGGATGATATAGAGCTATATTTATATCAAAAGAAAAGTGACGACGATATAGTGGAATCATACAATATTAACCTCAAACATGAAATCACAGGAGACACACTATCGCTTGCTGAAGAAATAATTTCAAAAATGAATTTTGATATAGACATAAATCTAAAGATGGAATCAGCAGAAATCTATTTTTGTTTAAAAAGTAGTGGAGTTAGCCAAGACTTTGCAAAAGTAAAAGTTATTGGTGAGGAAAACTATGTAGAAGGAAAAACAATTATAAATAATTATTACCTATCATATAGCAATGATAATAGAAGTTTATTACGTATTGAAAAAATTACTCCACGAGCTAATTATTTGGTTAGTTGTATAATGCCAATTTATAATGTAGAAATGTATCTTAGGGAAGCGATTGATAGTGTAATTGGTCAGACAATTGGTTTTGAAGAAAATATTCAATTAATTATGATTAACGATGGGAGTCCAGATAATAGTCGGGATATATGCTTGGAGTATAAGGACAAGTATCCGGAGAACGTTTTCTTTATTGATCAAGAGAATTCTGGGGTCAGTGTTGCTAGGAATAGGGGGCTGGATGTAGCTCTTGGAGAATACATTTCGTTTCTTGATCCAGATGATGTACTACAAGATGAATACATGAAAAAGGGTGTATTTTTTCTTCGTGAACATAATTTCGAAATTGATCTTGTTTCATACCCACTACAATTTTTTGGAAGCTTTACCGGCGACAAAAATCATGGATTAAACTACAAATTTAAAGAAACAAAAGTGATAGATATTGATAAAGATTATACTTTTATACAATGTAGTTCATGTAGTACCATAATAAAGCGTGAAAGCTTTAAAAACTTACGATTTGATGAAGCTTTAGCGAATGCAGAAGATGTAATGCTTGTAAACGAGATTATTCTAAAAAAAATGAAATATGGAGCAATTTCTAATGTTTTTTATTTATATAGAATCCGTGAAACAGGTGACTCTGCAATTCAGACTTGTAAATTGAAACCTGATTGGTATGACAAAACATCAAGTGTGTATTTACCGCTTATAAAAATAAGCGAAGAACGATTGGGGTATGTTCCAAGATACATCCAATTTCTTGTAATGAGAGATCTCCAGTTTTACAGAACTCAGAAGTTGCCAAAAGAAGTGGACGGTTTAATTGACATTGAAACAATTTTCTCTGATGTAAAGGAACTCATAAAATATATCGATGATGATATTATTAGAACGCCACAACATTTAGGTTATTGGCATAAGATGTTTTTTTTGAAACTTAAATATGACAATTTTGAATTGACGAAAAATGATACAAACGCACTAATGGTTTCCATTAACAATCAAGATATCGAACCATTTAGCCCCTTATTAGTGTGCTCTATTATTGAAGAGAAGAACAATTTGATACATCTTGTCGGTCGATACAATATGTATATGGAAGTAGATTTTAACTTAGTTGCAGTGTATAATGACAAGATTTATGAGAGTGTTTTATCTTACTCACCTAACCATGATACTTGGTTTTTAGGAGAACAGATTTATAAGGCAATTGTTTTTGATTTTTATATCCCATTTTCAGAGAGTGGTGATGTAGAATTTTATATGCAGTCATGTAATGGTTTAAGGTTTCCAGCAAGAATATTTTTAGAAAATCAATGTAGATTAACAGAAAAAAAACATGCATTTGTTGTTGGAGAAAATGTCATAATAAGCAAGCATTCTAATAATAATAAACTGAAAGTCGATAGTTTATCAATTAATAAGTTAGCTATTTTTCTAAAAGATTATATTGATAGTAATTTCAAAGATAAAAAGTATGTAAATGAGATAAGTGTAATAAACGATTATTATAATTTGTATTCTATCTTTGCAAAAAAGAGAATTTGGATATTTATTGATAAGTCATCTAGAGCTGATGATAATGCAGAGCACCTATATAAATATTGTTGTAACATTGATGATGGAATAGAGAAATATTTCGTTTTGTCTAAGGATTCTGTGGATGTTGAACGTTTTAATAGTATTGGGAATGTAATATATTTTGGTTCACATGAACATAAACTGTTAATGCTATTTGCAGAACGGTTCATTTCTTCTTATGCAGACGATCTTTTCAATAACCCTTTTAGAGTGAATAACGATATATACAGCTTGTATAAAGGATTATGTAAATATGATTTTGTATTTTTACAACATGGTATAATAAAAGATAATTTATCTCATGGACATAATAGGATATTGAGAAACCATAAAATTTTTGTTACCTCAACGAAATTGGAATATGATTCAATCTTTGAAAATAATTATGGATATTCTGATAAAGTAGTGAAATTAACAGGTCTTCCTAGGTACGATAACCTTTATGATAATAAGGAAAAGAAAATTGTCATTATGCCTACTTGGAGAGAAAATCTGTTTATTGAAAAGGAAAAGTACAATATTGACTTTGCAAATTCGGATTTTTGTAAACACATATGTGATCTGTTATGTGACGAAAGATTAGTTGATGAAGCAATGAAATTGGACTATGAAATTTTATTTATGCCACATCCAATGACATTAAATCAAATTGATGATTTTAAAATGAATTCTTACATTCAACTTATTGACTCGAATATATCGTATCAACAGATTTTTTCGATGGGTGCATTAATCGTTACTGATTATTCTTCTGCTGTTTTTGATTTTGCGTATTTAAAAAAGCCGGTTTTGTACTTTCAATTTGATGAAGGAAACTATGAAAAAGGTTATTTCGATTATGAAACTATGGGATTTGGAGAAGTGGCAAGAGAAAAAGAGCAATTAGTAGATTTACTTGTTGAATATATGAAAAATGATTGCGAAATGAAACAGGAGTATATAGAACGTGTCGGACAGTGTTTTGCTTATTCAGATAGAAATAATTGCAAACGAGTATATGGTGAAATTTTGAAAATTTAGAAAGAAAGATATTATAGATATCCTGAGGGGTCAAAAATATGATGGACAAAAAAGTAGAAACGGCAAAGTTTCCTAGTCATGAAGAAAAGATAAGTAACATACACGAATTTCCAAAAACATATCCTGATCGAGTGATACGTTCAGTTAGTACAACAAAAAAAGTAATAGCACTTACTTTTGATGGGGGTCCAGATAATGAAGTTTATCCTGATATAGTTGAGCTGCTTAATGAACATAAAATTAAAGCGACTTTTTTTGATGCGGGAATCCGTATTGAGGAATTTAGTGATATATTTAGAAAGACGTATGAGTCTGGACATGAGATTGCTAACCATACCTACTCACATCCTGATATGACAACTCTCAATAAAGAACAGTTTCTAGGTGAGATTAATAAGGCAAGTGAATTGATAAAATCTGTTACTAACAAAACCCCATTACTTTATAGACCACCATATACATTTTTAGATGAAAACACATTAGAATGGTTGGATGAGGATTATAAAATTATCACTTGGTCATTTGAACCAAAAGATTGGGATCCAAGCATAAAAGCTAGTGACATTATTGAACGTTTTGATAGGTATATTATATCTAAAAACTCTACAGGTGATATTGTTTGTATGCATGCGAGACGTGGCACTCAAGAAACACTGAAAGCGTTACCTACAATCATTTCCAATTTAAGGAATGCTGGTTATGAATTTGTTACTGTAGGTGAACTTGTCGGAGTACCAGCGTATAAGGAAGATGCAATGCTTGAGCTGGACAACTATGTGGAAATCAAAGAGCTAGCATCCAATGCTGATTATAAAAAATACTTAGTTAAAGAGAGGAGCACCTCAAGCTTATACATCAAAACCATTGTTCCTATAGAAAAAGAAACTTTGTATAAACAGTTAATAAATTGTAACCATTTCAATATTCTACCAATTTATAAAACTTACAACTATAATAAAGAGGTTATTTTAATACAAGAAAATGTTGATGGGATTACATTGAGAGAAAAAATTGGACAAGGATGTACCAATGAACAACTCATTGATTACATGAACCAGATTTGTGATGGGCTAAAATACTTACATAGTATGAAGCCTGCTATTGTTTTTAATAATATTACTCCGGACAGTATATTAATAGGCAAGGATGATTGGCTTTACTTAACTGACTTTGGTAAGATATCATCTAGTGATAATATTTCATATGATTTTGTGCAGTTAGCTCAGTTAATGGAGTTTTTTGGAGAAGAATTTTCGAAAAAATACAATATTATTATTGAAAAATGTAATGGTGTGTATACAGATTTTACTGAACTGCAAGATGATTTGGCTTTTTCTGAGAAAAAAGGACTCGTTACCAAATCAAGTGCATTTTTTGTAGTTGTTATATTGTTAATCATTATTATGGTTATTTCACGAATACTTTCTTTGCGCTAATGTGTGAAAATATATCGATAGCTGGGCTACTACAGTGGAACAGAGTTTTAAGCTAGACCCACATGCCAATAGTCTGTTCCATTTTTGGAATGAAATATTGCAGAATAAAAATGCTCTATTGGGAAGGGGGATGTTTTGTTGTCGACTCAACTGTTGTGAGCAAGTAAGTAAATAAGAATAATTAAATTAAAAGAATTCAATAAGGTAGCAAATAGGAGTTATATATAATCCTATTTGCCACCTTATTTTGTAAGAAGAAATTAGAATTGTGCTAGCTGCCCTTCGCGCATAGTTCACAGAATTCGACATACAAAGGAATATATTCATAAAATTATTTTAAGCCAAATTATTTTACATTAATCAAATTTAATATTTGCGGAGGGTGAAGTATTTTTATTCAATTGTATTGATAGCCCTTCAACTAAATAAAGAAAAAAGTGTTATATAATGAAATTAATAGGGTTGTAGCTGAAAAAGGTAAAGTTTAATATAACAAGATAGCTCAACAATATTTCAGCAATCCAAAATCAAATGGCTATTATTTAATTGCCGAAAAGTATGTAAAAAAATTTATTTGTAGAGGAATGTAATTAATGAAGTTCTATAAAAATAAGAAAGTGTTAGCTAGTATTATAATGTTAATACTAATCATTAGCTTATTTATAGGGTGTTATTGGTATTACCACCCTACTCATTTTAAGTATAATGACCGTTTCGTTGTTGGTAATAGTGTCAGTGCAATTGCTGAAAGATATGGTGAATTTGATAAAATATTTTACAAAGATCTACATGATAGTAAATCCGGTATTTCTTCCGGTGGGTACATGGTCGAGCCTCGTAAGCAAGGTTTCTTAGGAACGGATTGGGCAAAATATTACATGATAAGATTTGTTAATGGAAAGGCAGTTAGCGTTAGAATAGAAGAAGGTAATTGGGGTGGATGATATCTAACGTACAGAGAGTCTATTAAAATTAATTTGAATTGTTAAGGTACACAAAATGGAAGAGCTAAAAGATTGGTTTATGCAATCTTTGAGCTCTTTTTTGGTTTTTGCTAAATAAAAAATGCTAATATAAGCCGGTACAATTATAGAGTATTTTATCATGTTCTCACACTCGGATTTATTTTACCATTAGTTAATGTGCAGAATATATGTATTATTTTTTTAAAATATTAACACATGATTTATCTTTAATCACGCCTATTTCCTTCAATATTACAACGAAGATAATAATTAATACAAGCCCATATATGATTAGAAAAGATATAACTGAAACAAGATATAATGATGTTGAATAATAACTATCCATCTTTTTTTCATATACTCTAAAGGATAAATCATAAGGTTGTGATTTTCCGTTAATATAGGCTTTTCCATTTTTATATTGATCAAATATAATACTATCGGTGTATGCTACTTTTGCAAAGTCATCTCCTTGTCCAATACTTGAAAGAGCAATGGAATATACTTTATCCTTGTCATTCTTAATGTTTTTCATAACGGGCAGAGTAACCCACCCATCCTTAGGAAAGTCATTATACGTAACAGTTTTAGAACTTATGACTTTTTGTTCATTATCTAGAAGATTTATTATATAGTAATTGTTTCCGACGGTATTAGTTTGTTTTTTTACAAAATGCAGGGCAATCTCGTTGAATTTCTTAGAAGTAGAAAAGGTTTGGATAACTTTTTTTTGCTCTTTACTTATATCTGTTATATATTTAATATCATTTTCTGTTCGATAGAATGAATAATTAATATTTTCCTTTTTTAAATCTGTATAATAACCTTTATCGAAAAATGCGATTACAGATAATATAATAAAACCAATACTGAGAGTAATAAATGCACCAATATGGATTATATGTTTTTGATTTTTGTGATCATTATTTAATTTTTGAATTATATGAAAAATCCCCTGTTCCATTAAAATAATAGTAATAGGTACAAAACATATATTATATTTTTTGTTGGTTTCCCATAACATAAGAAAAATTATCATACCTAAAAGAGTAAGGGCAAAGATAAATATCAAGTTTCGTAACAATTTGGCCTTTTAATGTTCATTAATAGATAGAATATTGTACAACACTCAGGGTGTTTATTATATATTTGACATAGAAAGAAGAAAGGTGATTGTGCGAATGCGCAATCACCTTTCTTTCCATCTTAATAGTATCATAACTAGCTCACAAAAACAAGACTGTTAATCCGGAGGGAGTTATGATAGAGTTATTGTACGGTTTTGGGGATTAATTTCCAATCGAATTATAATATGGGGGTACTGCTATGGAGAATAATCAATCATGCAATCAATCTGAGTTGGATTTTGAAGTAAAAAGATTAGAAGAAACCATATCTTTAGCCAATAAGCAACTCAGTCAAGCGAGACTGAGAAATGAGGAGAACAAAACAGAGATTATTGAAGCAAAAAAGGATTTGAGAGAAAATACATCACATACCATTGCCAGCTTATATTCTTCAGATGCTTTTGAAGCGTTAGCTGAATTAAGTCAATATGTGAATCCTGTAACAGAGAAAATCTTAGACTTTGAAGCGGTTGAGAATAAAATCATACAATTAGAAAAGCTCATTAAGTCACCTTATTTTGCTAGAATTGATTTTAAATACGATGATGAAGATCTACCGGAACAAATATATATCGGGCGAACTTCGTTAAAAAAAGACAATTCTTATGAAGCATTTGTCTATGACTGGAGATCCCCGATAGCTAGTGTCTTCTATCGTTTTGTATCCGGGCAAGCATATTATGATGCGCCTGCTGGTAGGATTACGGGGGAGGTTCATTTAAAGCGTCAATATGAAATCACTAACGGAACCTTGGAATATTATTTTGATGCTGAAGTTCAAATTGTTGATGAGTTTTTGAGAAAACTCCTATCCCATAATACTTCGTCCAAAATGAAAACAATTGTGGAATCCATACAGAAGGAACAAGATATTGTAATTAGAGATATGGAAAATGATTTGTTGATGGTGCAAGGGGTTGCGGGTAGTGGTAAGACATCCATTGCCCTTCATAGAGCAGCATATCTAATGTATCAAGGTCAGTCATCGAAGCTGTCCGCGCATAATATAATTATTATTTCTCCTAATACCTTATTTGAACAGTACATTTCGAATGTAATTCCTGAACTTGGTGAGGATAATGTTACTTCAGTCGTGTTCGAAGATATGCTGGCAGCTCTATTGCAAAGGAAAAGGATACAGTCAAGAAATCAATTTTTAGAAAACTTAATTCTAAGCACTGATTATCGTGACATTATAAAAGGAAGTATGGAATTTAAAACCTCACACATATTTATGGAGTTATTGAATCGACTTATTATAGATATACCAAATCGATGGATCCAGTTTGAGGATATTTATTTTAAGAGTGATCTTATTGTAACTAAAGAGGTTCTAAAGGAGAGGATAAGAGGAAACACGGAATCTCCATTATGGATAAGATTGAAACTTTTAGAGGATTTTATTACAGAATTAATCTACGTTGCAAAAAGAATTCGATTAAAGAAATCAATGAAAAAAGAGATAATGAAATTTACGGAGCTTAATATTTTAGATATTTATAGAAGCTTATTTAATGATAAAGAGTATTTTTATAGTTTGGCCAAAGGGTTAGAATTACCCGATTGTATGGAAGATATTTTAATATACACGCAAGAAAATTTAGATACCGATCTTTTATACTATGACGATGCAGGTGCGCTTGCTTATTTGAACATCAAATTGAATGGTGCAAATAACTATAAAAGTATAAAGCAAGTGTTAATCGATGAAGCGCAGGATTACTATCCCCTTCATTATGAAATATTTAATTTGCTGTTTGAGAATGCTAAATATACGGTTGTGGGGGATATTAACCAAACGCTTGAAAAGAGTGAAACTTTATCCTTGTATGATCAAATAAGAAAAATTCTAAATAAGAAAAAGTCTTCGCTGGCTACAATGGATAAAAGCTTTCGCTGTACAAATGAAATTTTAATCTATAGTTCAAAATTTATAGAGCAAAGCTTCGATGTAAAGAGCTTCAACCGTAAAGGCGATGAGCCGAACTTCTATGCAGTCACTGATCAGGAGAAGCTTTGTGACAGGATTATATCAGAGATTAATTTATGTCTGGAGAAAGGATACCAGTCAATTGGATTGATTTGCAAAACTGAAAAAAATGTTATTTCTTTATTTGAACTGCTGCAAGATAAAATTGATGTTCAATTAATTAATAATGAAAGTACTTCAGATTTACAGGGAGTATTTATTATTCCGGTATATATGTCGAAGGGACTGGAATTTGACGCTGTTTTAATATGCGATACGGATAAAGAAAATTACCACAGTGAAGATGATAAAAAACTATTATATATTGCGTGTACCAGAGCTCTTCATAGGCTCAATTTGTTCTGTAAGGGTGAGCGTAGCCCGCTGATATAAGATTGTCATATTAAGTGCTGTTATCACAATTTTTAAGAAAGTAATAATGAAGGAGGTAAGATATGAGTTCTTATGTGCTTGGTTTTCAGGATATTGATAAAACGAATATTGAAACTGTTGGAGGGAAAGGTGCTAACCTTGGAGAACTATCCAGAATCTCAGGAATATCTGTCCCAGACGGTTTTTGTATCACTACAGAGGCATTCCAGAGAATGATTGGTGAAATATCAACGATGAATGATTTACTTGATCAGTTATCATATCTTAATGTGGATGAACGGAGAAAAATAAGTGAACTTTGTGGAGAAATTCGCAGGATCATCGAAGTGACAGTCATTCCTCAGGATATGACCCATGAGATCACTCATTTCCTATCGAAGTATGGAGAACATAATGCCTATGCAGTACGATCTAGCGCAACCGCTGAGGATTTACCAACAGCCTCTTTTGCGGGGCAGCAAGATACGTATTTGAATATTATTGGTCAGGAAGAAATCCTAAAACATATCAGTAAGTGCTGGGCATCGTTATTTACCGAAAGAGCCGTAACTTACCGCATTCAAAATGGTTTTGATCACCGTAAAGTACACTTGTCTGTTGTTATTCAGAAAATGATCTTCCCGGAGGTTTCAGGAATTCTGTTTACGGCTGATCCTATCACGGGCAATCGAAAGGTGGTATCCGTTGATGCTAGCTTTGGACTTGGTGAGGCCTTGGTCTCCGGACTAGTGAATGCAGATAACTATAAAGTACGGGAAGGAAAAGTAATCGACAAGAAAGTGTCCACCAAGAAGCTAGCCATTTACCCCCTAAAGGAAGGTGGAACGAAGGAACAGGAAACTGGGCCTGAGTTGCAGAATAAGCAAGCACTGACGGATGAACAAATTTTAACGCTCACTCACATTGGCAGAATGATTGAAGAACATTTTGCTTGTCCTCAGGACATCGAATGGTGCTGGGGTAATGATACATTTTACATTGTCCAAAGTCGTCCAATCACAACTTTATATCCCATCCCAGAAGGGAAGGATAAAGAAAACCACGTCTACTTGTCAGTTGGCCATCAACAAATGATGACTGACCCGATAAAACCATTGGGAATGTCTTTAATGCAGTTAATCTCTTCGGGTAACTGGTTGAAAGCCGGAGGAAGGTTGTTTTTTGATGTGGCACCAATGCTTTCTTCACCAGACGGCAGAAAAATGTTATTAAATAATATGAGACAACTCGAGCCGCTCACAAAAGACGCTATTATGTCTATAATAGAGCGAGATTTTATAAAATGCTTACCAAATGATAAAGAAGAGCAAAGTTCGGGTAAGAACGATAAAGTGAAGCCCCCTGTAGAACCTCAAGCACAAATCGATATCGATCCGTCATTGGTTACTGATTTAATTAATAAAAGTCAAACTTCCATAGAAGAGTTGAAACAAAACATTCAAGGGAAAACAGGAGTGAATTTAATTGATTTTATAATTGAAGATGTACAAGAGCTAAAGAGAATCTTATTTGACCCACAAAGTACAGCTGCATTTATGGCTGGCATAAATGCATCACTTTGGATCAATGAGAAAATGAAGGAGTGGCTAGGGGAAAATAATGCAGCAGACACACTGTCCGGGTCAGTACCAAATAATATTACTTCGGAAATGGGTCTAGCGTTAATGGATGTGGCAGATGTGATTCGTCCTTACTCTGATATAATTGATTATTTACAACATGCAAAAGATGATAACTTTTTAGAAGAAATGGTTGAATTAGAGGGCGGACAGAAATCCAGGGAAGCAATCTATGCTTATCTAAACAAATACGGAATGAGAGGTGCTGGAGAAATTGATCTTACCAGAACCCGTTGGAGTGAAAAACCAAATACTCTTATTCCTATGATTCTTGCTAATATTAAGAACTTTGAGCCGAATGCCAGCAGTCAGAAATTTGAGTCGGGTAGACTGGAAGCATTAGAAAAAGAAAAAGAGTTATTAGAGAGATTGCATACATTACCAGAGGGTGAGGAAAAAGCAAAAGAAACAAAGCGAATGATTGACCTAGTTCGGAATTTTATCGGATATCGTGAATATCCAAAATACGGTATGGTTAGTCGATACTTTGTTTATAAACAAGCTTTACTGAAAGAAGCCAGTCGACTATTACAGACAAAGGTTATTCATGAAATAGAAGATATCTATTACCTCACCTTTGAAGAACTTCGAGATGTCATAGCTGCGAATAAGCTAGATGCTCAAATTATCTGCAAGAGAAAAGAAGAGTACAAATTATATGATAAACTAACTCCTCCACGCGTCATCACCTCGGAAGGGGAAATTGTTACAGGTCGGTACAAACGAGAGAATGTTCCGGCTGGAGCAATGGTAGGTCTGCCAGTTTCTTCAGGAATGATAGAGGGAAGAGCACGCGTCATCTTAAAACTTGAGGATGCTAACCTTGAAGAAGGAGATATATTAGTTACCTCCTTTACTGACCCAAGTTGGACACCACTCTTTGTATCCTTAAAAGGCTTAGTCACCGAAATTGGCGGACAAATGACGCATGGAGCCGTGATTGCGCGAGAGTATGGCTTACCAGCAGTTGTTGGTGTAGAAAACGCCACCAAACTGATAAAAGATGGGCAACGAATTCGTGTACATGGAACAGATGGCTATGTAGAAATTATATAAAGGGCAAATATGGGTTCAATAATCGCCAAGCTCCATCAGTTGGACATAGTCTGATCAACTTGGCTGATAAGGTAATAACTTATATAAATTAAAGTAATGAAATAATAGTTGAAAGGTGGAAAAACATATGAAGATGATAATACCTAATTTATTTATTGATAATTGCAAAGAAAATCTTGAATATTATAGGCTGATATTTGGAGGTGAGCTAAATAATATTGTACCGCGGTATGATGCTGTAGAAAAAATCATGCATGCTGAACTACAGATTAATGAGAATTGTATATTGTATTTTGGTGATAAATTAGAGGAAGCACCACCCACGCCTAATATTCATATATTTTTAAAGATTGATACAGAGGAAGAAATCAGGAAAATATATAATGGATTGAAGAGGGATGGAAGTGTTGAAATTGAACTTGACGAATCCTTCTGGGGAACTTTGCATGCGGTTGTTGTAGATAAAAACGGGATAATATGGGACTTGGACAAGTGATAATTATACTTGGTAAGTTATACCATAGTAAGGATAAACTTATGATTTTATAGGGTAGGTATAAGTTAAATCAGTATTGTCCAGAAGATTTAAGGATTGTTAAGAAAAGAGTTAAGAGAACAAGCAAAAAAACTTGTAAGAAAAGAGAAAAGAGAACAAGCAAAAAACATGTAAGAAAAGAGTAAAGAAAACAAGAAAAAAACAGTCAAGATCAAAAATCTTGGCTGTTTTGTTGTAAAAGGTTATAATTACGCTCTCTATTTACTAAATAAAGGAAGTAATATTGAAACACCAGGAAGAGTTTGGGTTATATATTTGGTTAGGGCATCATAAGCCTGATTTAGTTTAAGAAATGAATATGTGCACATATGTCATCATATCGTATATTAATAAATATGGGGACGGACATACTTATCTATTTTTCGCATTAAATCTGACTTATGACATTATAACCAAAATTTTCATAAAATTACTTTGACAGATAGAATACTCTGTGTTACTATTACATTAGATAGAACACTATCAGATAGAGTACTATCAGGCATAGTTATTACTATTTAATTAAGGAGGTACATGATTGATTAGCAGCGATATTATAAGAGGACATCTGGATGCGATTATTTTGCGGTTGATTTTTGAAAAGGATTGCTATGGCTATGAAATTTCGAATGAAATCACTAACCGAACCAATGATAAATTTAAAATCAAGGAAGCATCCTTATATGCAGTACTTCAGCGTCTTGTAAAAAAGGAGCTTATAGAATCTTATCTGGGCGATATCTCGCTTGGAGGTAGACGCCGTTATTACCGGATTACCAATCTCGGTCGAGCGTATCTAAATGAAGAAATTCGAACTTGGCACGACGCGCGTGATATTATTAATATTTTTATGGAGGGTTTGGAATGAACGAAATTGAAATTTATATTAAAAAGCTCTTTGAAGACATACCGGAAAGTAATCGAAAAAGTGAAATTGTTCAGGAGATTATCCAAAATCTCAATGAAAAGGTATCAGATCTTATTTTAAATGGACAGACGAGAGAAGAAGCAGTAAAAACGGTTATTAATGATTTTGGTGAAATTGATGATTTGAAAAAAGAGTTAATAGATAGTACCCGACTTGCTGATAGTAAAAGGAAAGGTCTTTCTCTTGCTTTTTCGATTTGGGGCGGAATTCTGATTATTGCACTTTTCCTATTTATTAATTTTTATTACACTCCAGATATTATTTGGTTTGTTTATCCAGCCTTTGCCGTAATTTGGTGGCCGATGGCTATGGGCTTTCATTGGTATCGTAATAAATATGAGGTGCCCGTTGGATTTGCGTTTTCAGTTTGCAGTTTCATACTTATTATGGGGTTGGTGGTATTTATGAATATATATTATACACCGAAGATAATATGGTTTGTTTATCCGGCTTTTGCAGTAATTTGGTGGCCGTTGATGGTGTTCTTTCATAATATGCGTCAAAAAAACAGAGAGGATGTGAAATAGATGATAAATACGAATAACACATTGAAAAGCCAACCTTATTCAATTGGATTTTCGCTTGTAGGTAGCCTGATCACAATATTGTTTTTTGCATTTATTAATATTTCCACAGGGGGAAGTTTTCCGTGGTTTATATTCCCCTCACTTGCAATCATTTGCTGGCCTATCACTTTATTAATTGGATCAAAGCGAAATAAATTATTATCAATTGTGGGTAGCATTGCTCTTATAACATCTTTAATAATTGTTAATTATCTCACAACGCCCACCTATATATGGTTTTATTACCCCTTGTTCCTCATACTATGGTGGCCGTTAAGCGTTTTTTTCGCAAGACAAAATACATTCAAGCTCTACTCGGTAATTGGTGCGCTGTTTATTATTTCTTTTCTAACATTAGATAATATTTTCAATTCGCCATATATCCCATGGGCTTTATTAACTTACTTTCCGATATTGATGTGGCCGGTAGGAGTGCTGCTTAGACGTCACTTAGGTAAGCTCGGTACGGCTATGTTTATTTGTTTGACTGGAATTATTTATTATGCAATATTGAATCTTTATGTTTTTATAGGTTTTCCATGGGCTATTTTCCCTGCCTATGCACTTTTATGGTGGCCATTGGCAATTGCTTTTGCAAAGCGTAGAAGTTTACTTATCTTTTCCATAACTGGATCACTTTTGAGTGCAGCGCTGTTCATTGCAGTTAACTTTTTTACCACTCCGAATATTATTTGGGCAGTCTATCCGATTTTTGCTCTTATTTGGTGGCCTCTTTTCACTTACTATTTTGTGCACCTTAAGCAGAAGGTTGACTCGGTTAAACATATTTCTTAGTGCATTATTGTCCCTCCTGTATTATGACCCGTGTACAGGGGAGGTTTTAGTTGATTCTGTTAATCAGAGTTCCTGCCTGTAGAGATTTATTAGGGTTAATTAGTTTCTGCCTTCAGCGATATATTATGCTTGACCATTTCTAACCAATTATTTATAATATATTTGAGTTGATATGAAACTCGTTTGCAATGTTAGCATATAATGATATTGCAAAACAATCTCTTTGCACTGCATTACATTTCGATTTAGAAATGCGAGATCAACAGTACAAACTGAGCAGGCGATGAACCTTGTTATTAAGGTCATGGGGCCGGGCCACTAGCATGGCAACAGATTGTAGTTAATACACATCTGTGGGACAGTAGTATGTTCCATAGGTGTGTTTTTTTATACCCATGGGAACAAGTAACGTTGTATGGAGTGCCATAGAGCTATCAAACAATTGCCAAAAAGGCAAAAAGGAGGTAACTTTTATGACAGTTTACAAATGGAACCCAATGGGATTAGGTTGGGCAGAAGCAGAAAAATTACAAGATAGGTTTGGGAAAAATGAACTGGTACAACAAAAAAAGGAAAGCTTCATTAAAAAGGTGTTTCACATTATAGGTGAGCCAATGTTTTTACTTTTAATTGTTGCTGCAGTTATTTATTTTATTCTTGGTGAGCCTAGAGACGGTGCAATTATGCTTATCTTTGTAATTGGAATAATCAGCATCGATGTGATTCAAGAATGGAAAACAGACAAAACATTAAATGCGTTAAAAGATTTATCAGCACCTCATGTAACAGTAATCCGGGATGGAAAAGAAGTTTTAATTGCCAGCGTAAATCTGGTGCCGGGTGATCTGATGATGATTCATGAAGGAGTAAAAATTCCTGCCGATGGTGTTATTGTAAAATGCAATGATCTTTGTATTGATGAATCTTCCTTAACCGGTGAGGCAGCAGGGGTATGGAAAGTAGTCACGGATGATGCAGAATCAACAGACGATTACTGGAGAAAAGATTATTGTTATGCAGGTACTTTGGTAACACAGGGAACAGCAACAGTTTTGGTGGATCGGATTGGCATAGCAACGGAATATGGGAAAATTGGGGTTGATGTTGCATCGGCGCCTAATGAAGATACACCTCTTCAAAAGCAAACCGGAAGTTTGGTAAAAGTATGTGCGGGAGTAGCAGCTGTGTTATTTTCTCTGGTTGGAGTATTTACGTATTTTAATATTCCAGATCATGCTTTTACGCCTAGAATTATTGAAAGCATCTTATCAGGAATAACTTTGGCAATGGCGATGATACCAGAAGAATTCCCCGTTATATTAACCGTATTTTTATCTATGGGTGCATGGAGACTTGCAAAGAAGAAGTCACTAGTAAGAAAACTTCCCTCCGTTGAGACACTGGGCGCCGTGTCCGTACTCTGTGTGGATAAAACAGGTACCATTACAATGAATCAGATGTCTGTCCAGGAAACCTGGGCGTTAAATGAGGATAGTCATACTCTGATTGAAACGATGGGACTTGGCTGTGAAACAGACACTTATGATCCTATGGAAAAGGCGATGTTAAACTATTGCAAAGAAAATGGAATTTGTAGAGATGAATTGTTTGATGGTGAGTTGATTACAGAATATGCATTTACAAATGAACTGAAGATGATGGGGCATGTTTGGCGAAGGAATGGTGATATTGTAATTGCGGCAAAGGGCTCACCGGAACGGATTTTATCAATCTGCAATTTGGATAGTAACGATAGGGAGCGCACGGAGAAGAAAATCTCTGCTATGTCGATGGAAGGACTTCGTGTGATAGCAGTAGCTACTATGAAGCCAAAGAGTGAAGGGGAGATACCTGCTAAAATTACGGATTGTACACTTACCCTTCTTGGTTTAATTGGGCTTGCAGACCCGCCAAGGGAAAGTGTGAAGAATGACATTGCGATTTGCAACAGAGCAGGTATTCGTGTCGTAATGATTACTGGGGACAATGGGATCACTGCGGCTTCGATTGCAAAAAAAATCGGGATGCCAAATTGCGATCACATTATTACCGGTGATATGCTAAGTGATATGAGTGATGAGGAACTTCGTGAAAGAGTAAAGGATGTAAGTATATTCTCCAGAGTCGTTCCGGAACATAAAATGCGAATCGTAAAAGCATTTAAAGAAAATGGAGAAATCGTAGCCATGACTGGTGATGGAGTTAATGATGCGCCGGCCTTAAAATACGCTGACATAGGAATTGCCATGGGAAAACGAGGTAGTGAGGTTGCAAGAGAAGCGGCGGATCTGATTTTAATGGATGATAACTTTACCACCATAGTTGAAACAGTAAGAGATGGTAGAAGAATCTATGATAATATTCGAAAAGCGGTAGGATATGTTTTTACCATTCATATTCCCATTGCATTTGCATCGCTATTAGCACCAATGTTAGGCATTGCACCAATCGCAATCTTTTTACTTCCTTTGCATGTGGTGCTTCTAGAATTAATTATTGATCCCACCTGTTCCATTGTATTGGAGCGACAACCCGCTGAGGCAGATATTATGGACAGAAAACCACGTAGTTCCAGAGAGAAGCTACTAAGCCCCAGTCTGTTTATAAAAAGTATCCTTCAAGGGCTCGTCATCTTCGGAGCATCGTTTGGAACATATTTATTCCTGTTAAATAATAATTCAGATAATGCACCGACAGCCAGAGCAATGGGGCTTGTTATTATTATGTTATCGAATCTGTTCTTAGTTCAGGTCAATAGTTCAAATCATGATTTTGTATTTCAATCAATCGGACGACTTTTGAAAGATAAGGTTATGTGGGCAGTGAATATATTCACCATCCTTGGGATCCTTGTTATATTATACACTCCAATATGCCATTTTCTAAAGTTTGAACCACTAACTGCTATGCAATTTGTGGCAGCAGTTGTTATCGCTGGAGTTGCAGTGCTTTGGTATGAAGTGGTTAAATTAATAAAAAGATTAGTTTAAATGACAAAATAGATCCTGTAAATTTGTGTGCATATACTGTTATTGGAGGATATAAAACTTCAATAACAGCATATGCATTTTTTTGAATTCATATAAGTCTAAGTGATTGAATAGTGAATAACATTTATTTTGCAAAATTTCTTAATAATAATTCTCTATAATATATTTAAAATCGACACATATCGCCAAAAAATAGAATATTATAGTTATGTAAATAGGAAAGATTAAAGGTTTTAACCTTACAATAGTTACCAAGATGCAAGAGTTATATAATAGGGGATTAGAATAATTGAAATGAAGAAGGATGGGTATGATTTTATGATAAATACATGTGGAGGGCTTACAGATGTATGCGGTATTCTAGTAGGAACAGCCGAGGATGAGAGTGGACGTACCGGATGCACCGTAATTATATGCCCAAATGGAGCAGTTCCTGGCGTATCCGTGGTTGGTGGTAACCCAGGTACGATGGAGACAGATAGTATCAGACCTGGTACTAAGGAGGATCCGGTGCAGGCGGTTCTCCTCACAGGTGGAAGTCGATTTGGGTTAGCTGCAGCTAGTGGAGTTATGCGTTGGCTTTATGAACAGGAAATTGCAGAGGTACCCCATGTACCAGCAGCAGTTATATTTGACCTCATTTATGCCAAGGGATCTAATCCACCTGACGCAGCTTTAGGATATGCTGCATGTCAGAATGCAAATCCGGGGCCTATAAAAGAAGGAAATGTTGGTGCTGGTGCAGGGGCAACGATAGGCAAGTTTTACGGAAAGCCAATGAAAGGCGGACAGGGCTCCGCTTCTATTCATATTCCGGGAGGGCCGGTGGTTGCGGCTTTAGCGATAGTCAATCCGCTTGGAGATGTCTGGGAGCATGGCCGAATCGTTGTTGGAGCACTTGGTCCTGAGGGCAAATTCATTAACCAGACAAAACTGATGCTGGAGGGAGTTCCGTCACCTTTGTTTAATGAAATGAATACCACAATAGCTGTTGTGGCAACAACAGCTCAGCTCAGCAAAGCTGAGGCCAGCCGTGTTGCAACGCTTGCCCAGGATGGAATGGCAAGAGCTATATCTCCAATTCATTCACAATGGGATGGTGACACAATCTTTTGCCTGGCAACGGGTACGGATACTACTTACTATAAAGGGGATGCTGCTATTACCGTGATAGGGACAGCGGCAGCAGTAGTCCTTGAGAAAGCAATTATTCAAGGAGCTTTAGCCGCACAATCGAGTATTATGCCGAACTGTTGTAGATGATTTTATCTTTTGGTAAAATATAATGCTGTTACATTTAGTCTTTTTGGATATTTTGATTAACAGAGTTACTGGCACGTAAATAGTCCAATGCTATAGTAAGTAGACGCAATCACTAAATATAGCTAAATTAAAAACAAATGGTATAAAATATATAATATATAAATTTTATACAATATTTACATTTTAATCAATTTGTAATATAATTTAGTAAATTTACTATAAAGGAACTAATAATGAATTAATTAATTAGGTTAAGTAATATAAAGGCTTGCCATGTCTTAAAAGACCTATAAAGGTACGTTGGATCAAATAGTGAATAAATACAAATTAGGAGTAATTTATGTCGTTAGCGAAAAAGAATATTTTAATCTATATTTTAGTTACTACATTAATGTTTGCTATTGCTATGTCTATCACATTTATTTCAAGTAAAAATGAGCTTATTAAAGAAGGGGAGAATCGCGCAAGAGCTTTTATATTATTGTATGAAGCAACATTAAATTCTGGTGAAAATGATCCCAAGAGTTCTGAATTTGGGCAAATAATACAGGGTGAACTTAATGCAATCGGAAAGGCTACAAAAAATCTGGATGATTTTACAATATACAATGTTGAGACTAAAAAAGCGATAGCCTCAACAACGGAAGAGAACAGAACAAAAGAAGCCGATCCAGAAGACATTAAAGCTGCTGTGAGCGACCAGACAATTGTAATTGTTGGAAAAGAAGAGGGTAATACGATTGTAGACGTTACAGCACCTTTACATATTAATAATCAAATAAATTATGTATGCGGAATGTCATTTATAATGAATGATGAAATAGAGAAAGCCAACAATCTGATGCTCATTACGATAATTGTAAGTTTAATAGTTGAGATAATGGGAGCATTCTTAATGTGGTTCCTTAATGTTCGAAAAACTTCAATACAGTTGAAGGAACTGATGAAGATTTCAAATGCAGTGGCTACCGGAGACTTAAGTGCTAGAACTTTAATAATTGGCAAAGATGAAATTGGGCAGTTGGCAGCCAACATTAATAATATGACTAGTTCCTTAGCAGATATCATTGGCAATGTAAAGAATAATTCAAAGGAACTATATGAATATTCTGAATCGCTTTCAAATGTAACGAGAGAAACTGCAATTTCCGCAGAACAAATTTCAATCGCGGTTGATGAAATGGCTAATGGGGCTTCTAATCAAACAGCAGACTCAAAACGTGGGGAAGAGAAATTAACAAAACTGGCGAAACAGATAGTAAACATTGAAGAAAGTTCAAAACAAATAAAACTTTTATCGGAGGAAACTAATAAATTTAATCAAGATGGAAAAGATGTAATGAAGCAATTATCTGATAAATTAGAAGTGAATAGTATGGTTTACCAACAGGTGTCAAATAATGCTAAAATACTTTCGGGAAAATCAATCTTGATCAGTGATGTTGTAGTTACAATTCAAACGATAGCCAACCAGACAAATTTACTCTCTTTAAATGCTGCTATCGAAGCTGCAAGAGCAGGGGAACAAGGAAAAGGTTTTGCTATTGTTGCTGATGAAATAAGAAAACTGTCTGATCAAACTTCTTCCTCAACAGAAACCATCGGTGCAATTGTGAAAGAAATTCAAAAAGAAATTGAAGCTACAAAAACACATATTGATAATGGAACATCTAGTCTGCTTCAGGTTAATGAGAAAATGGTTGAAACTTCAAAAGCAGTTGAGGCAATTTCGGTAGCAATTAATAGCAGCAATGAATATATTGATTCTCTTACCGCTAGCATAAGAAAGGTGAATAGGGATAAAGATGAAGTAGTGAGTTTAATAGAAAAGATTTCGAATGTATCAGAGAATACTGCGGCCACCACAGAAGAGATATCTGCTACAGTTGAAGAACAAACTAATTCTGTTGAAAACATTTCGGAAACATCAGATAAGTTGAAAAATATAGCATTTGAACTAGAGAAAAGGGTTGATAAATTTAGGTTATAATTGTATTAGATATGCTTGGAAAAGAAACTGTAATATTTTTGGAGTTTTTAGCGAAATTCTGGATATTGGAGATATTACTACTCGATTATCTTTTTTATGAAATAGATGTAAATCGGATATAGGTAATACAAAAGACCATTTATTTTCAATTTAGTTGACAATGGATGGTCTCTTTGTATCATTCTCAATTACAAATATCGTAACTTGAAACATGAAATTTAAAGTGGTATTATTAAACTACTATATAAGATTCGAGAGGTGTTTAACTTGGTTAAGATTTCATTAGATAAAGAAATAATACTCAACGCAACTGAAGAAGTTATTCGCCGTTTTGGACCAGAGAAAACGAATGTTTCGGACGTAGCAAAATCATTAAATGTCAGCCATGCTGCTATTTATAGATATTTTAAAGGAAAAACTGATCTTTGGAATGCGGTTACAGAACGTTGGCTTTCCAATTTGCATGCTCCCGCAAAGGATATTTTAATTGAAGCTCATTCTGCTGATATTAAACTCTTTCTTTTACTTCAGGAGTTTGCAGAAGCAAAGCATCGTAGTGCTGTGGATGATCCTGAGATGTTTGCAAATTACCTTAAGTTAGCTAAAAGTTCAATGGATGTAATAGAAAAAAGTATAGAAGAGGGGATAAATAGTATTCAAGGAGTAATAGAACAAGGAATATCAGACGGAATGTTTTTTGAAGAATACCCTCATCAAGCAGCAATGACTGTATATCTTGCAACCAGTGTTTTTATTCATCCAAACTCATTCGAAGTGCCTAATCGAAAGCAAAACATAGAATCAGTTTTAAATCTTTTAATAAGAGGACTTAAAAATCCTAATAATGCATCAATTAGGAGGTGAAGCAAACTCTTATTCTAACAAAATATTTGGTGTGAGTGATATTAATTGGTTTACCAAACCCCCACCTACGATGATTTGAAATTCACCCTTGACTGTCAAAACATGATGGTTGAGGGCATTTTTTTGTACTTCAATACTCTGACTATTTTGAAAGGGATAATTGCATTTCTTAATATAATAAGTTACGAGTTACAAAAACAATATATTGTAATTATAATTAAAGCGTGATATTATTTTAATTACAAGTTACAGAATAAAAATAATGTAACTTGTAATACATAAAACATTAGGGAGGACACTTATATGCGAGTTTTTGTAACAGGAGCAACAGGTTATATTGGTTCTGAGGTTGTACGAGAACTTATCGATGCTGGACATATAGCCATTGGTTTAACACGTTCGGATAAGGGTGCAATAAAATTAAAAAAAGCAGGAGCTGAAGTACTTCTTGGATCACTTGATGACCTAGATAGCCTTCGCAAAGGTGCTACCAATGCAGACGGGGTCATTCATCTGGCATTTAAGCACGATTTCTCGGATTTCGCAGGTTCACTTGCAACAGATTTACAAGCAATTGAGGCGATGGGGGAAGTGCTTGAGGGCACTGGAAAACCGTTTTTAACTACAGCTCATGCTTATGGTACAGCATCTGATAACGCCACTTTGGCACTTGCAAAGCGTGGTGTAAGGGCATCTGTTGTGTCACTTTCAACGTCGGTGCATGGGGATAGTGATAAGGGTTTTGTTCCACGATTAATCAATATAGCCCGTGAAAAAGGTTACTCTGCATATATCGGCGATGGATTAAACCGCTGGCCGGCTGTACATCGTATCGATGCAGCGCGACTTTTTCGTATGGCATTGGAAACTGCTCCGGCAGGATCGAAGCTAGACGGAGTTGGAGATGAAGGGATACCGTTTCGTGAAATCGCTAATGTAATTGGGCGTCATTTAGATCTTCCAGTTATCAGTATTACACGTGAGGAGGCAGAGGATCACTTTGGTTTTCTTGGCCTCATTGCGGCACTGGATATTCCAAGGTCGAGTGCACAGACTCAAGATCTTTTGAATTGGAGGCCGGAGCATCCTACCCTGATTTCGGATCTCGAACAAGGGGACTACTTTAAAAAATGATCTGAAATAATATCCATCAGAGTATTCACGAACGATTTAATCAGTGTTTTAATTCATAAAACTAAATTAGGAGGATATATAGATTGAAAAACGTAATTTATTATTTTACAGGAACTGGTAATAACTTACAAGTAGCGAAAAAAATTGCTGAAGCCTTGCCTGATTGTAAGCTATTGTCAATGGGGAAAGGGCGACATGATAGAAATGAAGAGTACGATTATATCGGATTTGTATTTCCAACATATGCTTTCAATTTGCCGCGACGTGTAGCGCAGTTTTTACAAGATTTGCAGTTGGAAAAGAGTAAAAATGCATATTATTTTGCTGTGACAGGCTGTGGTGGCGCAAGTGGATGTGCGTTACCGGTCGTTGCTAAAATATTAGAAAAAAAGGGCGTAAAACTTCATTTTGCGGAGGCATTTGCAATGGTTTCTAATTATGTTGCAATGTATAAAATGAACAATCGAAACTCAGAGATTCAGAAAATATCTACCGATAAAATACCTGAATTGGTGCGAAAGATTATAGCTAAAACACAGCAACCTACAGGCAAGGTTAACGAGCCTCTTAATATAGCGACTGCTGTTGGCCAGAAACTAATGTTCGCTACGAAGGATAAAGGATTTAATGTTTCAGCTGCTTGTTCTGGTTGCGGAACCTGTGCGGCACTTTGTCCTGTGGACAATATTAAAATGGAGAATAAGAAGCCGAGTTTTCACCACAATTGTGAGCAATGTATGGCTTGTGTACAGTGGTGCCCAGCACAAGCTATTAACTATAAAAATAAAACGCAGAACAGGGGACGATATCAGAACCCTCATATAAGTGTGAAAGAATTAATAGAAGGCAATCACGAATAGTAATGTCTACAGTAAAGAAGAGGACAGTCCGAAATAAAAGGACTGTCCTCTTCTTTAGCTCCTATTGTAATTCCTTTATAGAATCCACGGGCAAGCGATTTCTATACAACAGGAGAAAGAAAAGTGGTAAAATCATCTAAGATTGATTAAAAAATCTAATATTCAACTCTAAAAAAACCAAATACAACAGTCTAATATACGTAACACACTAAATAGCTATTTAGAATTCACAAAAGAAGGGAGGAGTGTAATGGAAGCATTAATCAACCTACAAGGAGATGAGATGGAGATACCCGCTGAAAAAGTGGATACTGACGTTGAACATATAGAAAGACTATTTGAGTCTTATAGCGATGAGCTTCTTCGATTGTGTTATTTATATCTAAGGGATTACCAATTGGCAGAAGATGCGTTGCAAGAGACATTTATCCGAGTAACGAAAAGTATCGATCAATTCCGAGGTAATTCCAGTGAAAAAACCTGGTTGATTCGAATTGCTATTAATGTATGCAAGACGATGATCCTTACAAAAAAGAAAAAGCCTGAGGATTTTTCAACAGAGGAATCTTTCTTGTCGGTTAAAACAGCGGATGAGATTGAGCAGTTGATTGAAAAAAGTATTGTATCTCAAGCCATTATGAAATTGGACACTCCGTATCGTGAAGTAATTATTTTGCATTATTATCAGGAACTGAAACTTAGAGAAATTCCAAAAATAACTGGAGAGAGCATGACAACGGTCGCTTATCGGCTTCGCCAAGGGAAAAAATTATTGAAGGAATTCCTCACTGCAAAACAATGAAAGGGGAATAAGATGAAACATAATAAAATAAAAATTAAAAATACAATTAATAAAGAATTAGAAGAAATGAAAACGGATAAGGTAAGAGGAAAACAAATGCTTCATCAGTTGCATGCAAAGAATTCAGCTGTGGATACAAAGATTGCTCAATTTGATGCACATAATACAAAGCAACGTAAATTGTCATCAACAATTATTCACTATGGTTCTTATATTGCAGCGGCCTGTCTTGCCCTAGTAATAGGCTTTACCACGATCTCAGTTGCATCCGGAAAGGTTAGTTGGCAAAAGTGGACCAATCAGATGTTTTCAGGGAATGAAGTAAAAACAGATGAGAAGGAGGCAAAAGCAATAGAGGAACAAAAAGAAACAGTACTTAATCAAAACAAGTCAATTGTGATAGGAAAATATAAGTTACAGGTTCAGGAATACACGATGGATAGCAATGGATTTTTCTATTTGTTAATAACCTTAAAAGATGATGCCGGTAATGATTTCATTAGGTACGACCTTCCCTTAGAGTTATATTGGGCAGACGAAAACGGTAATCATGCAATTGATGCTCCTTATATTAAGTTAACTGGTGACAGTAAGGGTATGAAAGAGAGTAGCACTCCTTATGGCTATACTGTTTCCGGAATTTGTCCTTCTTTGATGAACCCAAAGAATAAATTGGTATTCATGCTGGATGGAGCATGCGGTGATTTTACCGGAATAAGCATAACTGAACCCGCAAACTACAAGTACTCTGATAAAAAATCTTCTCTATCGTTTAGTGTATATGGATTTCTTATGAATCGTAACTGTGTTTTAAATGAGAAGTTAGATAAAATAGGCGAAAGTACTACATTTGTAGCCACCTATGATGATGGCACTAAGGATAACTTACAAATATCAAGTTGTGGTGGAATGCATGATAAGTATGAAACGTATCTACAATTTGCACCGACCTTTAAGTACCAAAAACATGCTAATCAGAAAACGGTTTGGGATGAAGAAAACTATCGTAAATTAATGTATTCCCTTACAAATTATAAATTTGACGTGGATCATCTAACCAAATTAACATTAGAGGATGGTACTGTTATATTTGAAAAAGGAAAGAAGTAAAAGTAAATGAAATCCTGCTTGAGCACGAGTAGATAATACAGTTTTACATTCTTTATAAGAACGAGCATACGCTGCCGATATATTGGCAGTAAAGAATTGAAATTGTATTGTAAAATGGCGGATACCTATACGGGTACCCGCCATTTTTAACGATTCCAGTTACAATTGCATCAATCCTACTTCTGTGTTAGGATATGGAAGTAAGGGTGCTTTGACCTATGTAGTATATTTGAAGGGTGAAGTTGAAATTTCTTAGAAAATGATTCTTGAAAGGAGTATTTAATCAGATGGATAAATGGAATAACACAAAGGAAAAGCAGAGGCTGGTGTTTTACACGATTGCAGGAGGATATCTTTTGTATCAGGGAATAACATTAATTGATTCTCTCTTAAAGAAGGGATCTACTTTTTCAGGAAATTTCCTTTTATATATTTTCTCTGTAATTTTTATTCTGTGTGGATCTGTTTTGTTATTTTATGTGCTTAAAGGCTATAAAAAACATTTGGATGAAATGAAGAATACACAACATACTGATAGTGTTGGTGAGTCGGAATATAAAGATGGGTCAGTTGAAGAAGATGAGATGAAAGAAAGTTTAGAAGAGAATGAGAAACATTTGAAAGAAGAAGGAAAAGAGAACGATTAGGATAATGGATCGTGTTTGAATAGAAACACACTTTCTTTCATAATTGGAGTAAAATCATAATCTGATAAAGAGTAATATGACCGCAGTATAAGGATACTACATTATTTTTATATGGTAATTAAAGTGAAAATATTGACATGCACCTATAGCGAGGCAGCCATTGAGGCAGTTAAAAATTATCTGATCCGTTATTGTTAAGAGAATTACCCTATCATTTGTTTGATGAATATGGGTATGAGAAAGAGAAAAAGATGTTTATGATTAGGTTGGGGATTTTGGGAGATATCTTATCAATTTGTAAATGAACCATCGCAGGCGGGAAGAAATTCTCGCCTTAATTTTTTATGCAATTTATCAGAAGTTGTACTATAATTATTACAAATAAAATGTTTATTGATAGGTACATGTTAGTTAGATAATAGTTAGTGGATGTAGTGTGGATATAGATGTAAATTATAATTAGTAAGTTGATAATTATTAGATGATATTAGTTTGATGAAAATTAGTTAGATACATAGATAGTAAGAAACACAGTTAGGAGGTGAACCAGTTGGTCAAAATTCGATGCATCGTAGAACGGATAACTTATCAGAATCCAGAGAACGGTTATACAATTCTTAAAGTAAATGTCAAAGGTTATGAGGAGCTGGTCACTGTTGTGGGAAGCCTCTTAGATGCCAATGTTGGTTCTGTTCTTCTAATTGATGGAGATTGGAAGATAGATACCAAGTATGGTAGGCAGTTTATCGCACAAAAATGGGAAGAAACCATGCCGGCGACTATCTATGGAATTGAGAAATATCTGGGTAGTGGTCTAATAAAAGGGGTCGGACCCAAATTTGCCGGGAAGATTGTACGAAAATATGGTACGGATACCCTAACCGTCATTGAAGAGAATCCGGATTCGCTGATTGAAGTAGAGGGAATTGGAATAAAACGTGTAGCAATGATTAAAGAAAGCTGGGAGCGACAAAAGGAAGTAAAGAACATCATGCTCTTCTTACAGGATCATGGTGTTAGTACCTCCTTCGCAGCCAAGATCTATAAAGTATATGGGAATGAAAGTATAGAAAAGGTAAAAGAAAATCCCTTTCGCCTTGCGGATGATATATGGGGGATTGGTTTTAAGACAGCAGATAGTATTGCAGAGAAGCTTGGATTTGGGAAAGAAACCTATGTACGCTTGCGCAGTGGAATTATGTATACCCTTAGTTCACTAGCTGATGATGGTCATGTATTTGCAGAGAGGGCGCAACTGTTAGAAAAGGCGGTTGCACTGTTAGAAGCAGAGCAGGAAGCTATTGTAATGACTATGGATCAGATGCTAAAGGAAAAGGATTTGATTCAGGAGGAAGAGGCAATTTATCTGCCACCCTTTTATTATGCAGAAACAGGAACCGCGAATAAGCTGCTAAAGCTAGCGACACAGCCGGCTGGAGATAAACTTTGGATGCGTCTTGCAAAAGCACGTATAGAAACAGGAAATGATAATTTGTCCGTGGATGTAGAGAAGATAGAGGCCACGGTAAATATGAAGTACGACGAGGTTCAGGCGGATGCCATCCGACAGGCAGCACTGGCCAAAGTGATGGTGTTAACGGGTGGTCCCGGTACCGGTAAGACGACTACCACACAGGGAATCATATCGGCATATCGTGCCTATGGCTTAAATATTTTACTGGCAGCACCGACAGGAAGGGCTGCAAAGCGAATGACGGAAGCAACTGGTCTGGAAGCAAAAACCATACACCGCTTGCTAGAATGTAAACCTCCGGAGGGCTATCAGAAGAATGAAGAGAATTTATTAGAAGGAGATGTGTTAATTGTGGACGAATGCTCCATGATCGACATCATCCTTATGAACTCTTTATTAAAAGCCATACCGCTGAATATGAGATTGATTCTGGTGGGAGATATTGACCAGCTTCCCTCCGTTGGAGCGGGTAATGTATTAAGAGATATCATAAATTCGGGCAGGGTTCCGGTGATTTGCCTTACTAGAATCTTTCGTCAGGCACAGAGTAGCCGCATCATTATGAATGCCCATAAAATTAATCAGGGTAAAATGCCGGATATCACCAATGGTAAGGATACCGATTTCTTTTTTGTTCAGAAGGAAGAAGCAGAGGACGCTATCTCAGAAATCGTAAAGCTGGTGAAGAATAACCTTCCAAAGTATTATAAAACTCCATCGTCCATGATACAGGTTCTCACACCGATGCAAAGAGGTGTTGTGGGAGCGACCAATCTAAATCTGGCCTTACAGGAAGCACTTAATCCCAATGGGGAAGGGCTTCGTCGAAGTGGTTCGATCTTTCGCACCCAGGACAAGGTCATGCAGATTAGAAATAATTATGACAAAGAGATTTTCAATGGAGATATCGGAACCATTACATCTATTGACTTGGAGGATCGTTCCTTAAAAGTGGATTTTGATGGAAGACAGATTCCCTATGACATAACAGAGTTGGATGAAATAGTTCACGCGTATGCCACTACCATTCATAAAGCGCAGGGCTCGGAATATCCAATCGTGGTAATGCCGATTCTTATGAATCATTATGTGATGCTTCAGAGAAATCTCATTTACACAGGAATCACTAGAGCGAAGAAGATACTAGTAATGGTGGGGACGAAGAAAGCACTTGCCTATGCAGTGAATAATGTTACGGTAACGATGCGAAACACGTTATTAAAGGAACGACTGTCAGGAAATAGTTCTGGCTCCATGAAGGAAAATAAGGTGATTTCTTATCAGGATATAATGGAATCAAGGATAGCGGAACAAAATAATGAGCAGAATCTTCGTGTAGCAGAACAGTCAAGTTATACGTTAGGAGGCAGAGAAGATGTCTGATACCGAGAATAAAAAGCAGGAACACATTTATATAGCAATCGATTTGAAATCCTTTTATGCCTCCGTAGAGTGTATCGAAAGAGGATTAAATCCTCTGACGACCAACTTGGTAGTAGCGGATCCGACACGTACTGAAAAAACAATCTGTCTCGCGGTATCTCCATCCCTGAAGGTATATGGCATACCTGGCAGAGCCCGGTTATTTGAAGTTCAACAAAAGCTAAAGGAAATAAAACAACAGTCAGGAAAAGAGATAGAATTTATCACTGCACCCCCTCAGATGGCACGCTACATTGAAGTATCATCAGAAATCTATGCGACCTATTTAAAATACATTAGTCCGGAAGATATTCATGTATACAGCATTGATGAATGTTTTATGGATGTGACGGATTACTTGAACCTCTATCAGATGTCGGCAAAGGAACTAGCGGTAACAATGATTCATGATGTATTGGAGAAGACAGGAATTACCGCCACAGCAGGCATCGGAACAAACCTGTATCTGTGTAAGATTGCTATGGATATCGTTGCTAAACATGTAAATCCTGATGCAAGCGGAGTGCGTGTTGCCGAACTTGATGAGTTGTCTTATCGTAGATTGTTGTGGGACCACAAACCGATTACGGATTTTTGGAGAGTTGGCGGAGGGATTGCAAAGAGACTGGATAGTAGCGGTTTGCATACGATGGGCGACATTGCCAGAATCTCACTATATCATGAGGATGTGTTATATCATATGCTTGGCATAGATGCGGAACTATTGATTGACCATGCATGGGGATATGAACCCTGTAGTATGGAAGATATCAAATCCTATCGGCCCAGCACAAACAGCATTTCTTCAGGACAAGTATTACAGCATCCGTATGATTTTCCTAAGGCAAGAATTATTGTTCAGGAAATGACAGAGTTACTGGTACTTGAACTTGTGGAGAAGGGACTTGTGACGAATAGTTTAACCTTGACTGTTGGTTATGACAGGAGCAACGTCGATGAAGGAACATTCAAGGGTGAGGTTACTTATGATCGTTATGGAAGGGGCATTCCCAAATCCGCTCATGGTACAGCCAATCTTGGTACGACAAGCAGCAGTACCAAGAAAATCATGATAGCTATCATGGAGCTTTATGATCGAATTGTATCAAAGGAACTTATGATCAGGCGGGTAACTCTTTGCGCCAATAATCTGGTGGAAGAGAGATATGAGCAGTTTGATTTATTTACCGATCCGGTAGCACAGGCAAGAGAGCGCAAGATGCAGGAAGCCATGCTAAGTATCAAAAAGAAGTTTGGAAAAAATGCCATCTTGAAAGGCATAAATCTGGAAGACGGTGCTACCACAATGGATAGAAATAATCAGATTGGTGGACACAAAGCATAGGAGAGAATTGATATGGTAAAAAATCCAGTATCATTAGATGCGAAGGTTACACATGAATATGATGACATCATTCATATGGAATATCCGTTAAAAAGTATAGATCAAGTTAAAGTCAAACATCCAAAAATGTCAATCGGAGATAGGGCTAAGATATTTGCTCCCTTTGCAGCGCTCAAAGGCTATGAGGAGGCAATCGCAGCCAAACAAAAAATTGTAGTCCCCCGGATAGAGTTATCAGAGGAAGCAAAAGATTATTTGGATATGCAGCTGGGGAAGATTGATGGAATGTTGAAGGAAGGAAAACACCCAATTATTACAGTGGTGTATTTTCAAAAGGATAGGCTGAGTAACAAAGATGGTGGAGAGTATATACAGTTCACCGGTATGCTTGCCAAATTCGACCGCACCTCACATGTCATTCAGATCGTAGAAAAAAGACTGAGGTTGGAGGATATCTGTAGTATTGAGGGCGAGGAGTTGGAGGATAAGTGATAGATGCGTATTAGGTTCTCTTGGTGATTAGGATAATTGTCACCCAAGGGAAGGCGGAAGAAAAGTTATTAAAACAGTTTTCAAAAAGATAAAAAGCGATGGTTCAATGAGAGGGAAATAGCTCATTGCAGTTATTTCTCTACTCTATGTTAACAATATAAGGACGATTATTAAGGGATCCTGGGATTAATCATGAAAAATTTTTATATCATAAGTTTTTTTGTGAGATAGTGGGATTGAAGGAGACTGGAGTTTAAACAGTCTAGCAATTAACACATGGGATTGTGGGATAGTATGTGAGGATTTTTCGGAGCATGCTGTATTTGTGGGATTATGAGATAAAACTAAGTGATTGTTGCGAAGATAATATATTTATGACAGGATTGACTTCCTTTAAAAGGTCAATTTTGAATTTCTAGTACTTAATCAAATTATTATAATTGTAATAATAAGTTTTGTTTTTTGCGTAACATCTTCGAAAGTCTCTCGTATTTCACTTTTTTATATGGTAAATAATCAGATCGAGCTTATTGAACGAGACCAAATTCTACCTACATATGTCTACTAATTTTGGCAACGCGGGAATTAAATGTATTATTTGGCATTTATGGTATATATTAACGAAAATAGTAAAATATTAAATATTAAATTGACAAAAAAATATAAAATATGTATATTTGTTACAAGAATGAAAAGTAATTAATCGACGTAGTTTAAATAAGTGCATATGGGTCTTTTAGCTTCTTGATGATTGATTAATGGGTTACATTCGCAAGTAAAAAATTAGAAAGGAAGTACTTAAAAAAATTAAAGGTATGATGAGCGACATGAAAAAGAAAAAATTATTAGTACGTTGGCTTTTAGTAGTTTGTTGTTATGACTGTTGACGGCATTGCATTCGCATCAAATGTTAATGCTTCATGGAGCGGAAAAGTAGATTTTTTGTGGAGCTTGGTAAGATTGATTTTGGGTTAAGTGTATATGTGAACATTATGTTTTTTCTATATCAGCCAATGAGGTGTTTTGCGAGATATAGAAATGGATTTATGGGTAAGGAATGAGAAGTTAGAAAGTTTTTGTACAAAGTAACAACTTGAGTTGGCGAGATTAGGCGTTTCGCAAACTACCATGAGAAAACAATTATGAAGGGTACGAAAAAGAATGAAAAAATTATTATCAATTATTGTTATAGTTATGTTAACTGTATCGCTAATGCCAAATGTTTTAGCAGATGCAAAAGAAAATATGCCAAAATACAGAGGACAATACACTTTAAATCACGATGATTCAGGTCAAATAGGTAGTGTGGATATTGGAAGTAAAAATCTTATATCGTATAAATATACTAAGGATTCTTTGCTGGAAACCATTACATATGGAAATGGTGATACTATTAAGTATGATTATACACAAAATGGATATCTCAAAGGCATAAAATTAAATGGGCAAAATAACTACTCTTATGAATTTAAATATGACGATAAAGATCAGGTTATTGAAAAGTATGATTATGTAAATGAACTTAAAACATATTATTTAAATGGAATTACTAAAGTATATAAAACAACTGAGAATGGCGAAAATTTTCTTTATGAATATTCTACCATTGAAAACGTAGGTGATGTCAGCAATGACATTTTACAAACTACTTCTATTCAAAGTGCCAATAATGTTATTTTAAACAATGTTTATGGAAAAGATAAAACTAATATTGAATATATCTATAATGATAGTGCTGATTTAATTCAGTGCATATATAACGGTAAATCGACATATTATAATTATGATGAACTTCATCGATTAGTTAGGGTAAATAGTGAAATTTTAGATAAAACAAATACTTATAAATATGACGATAATAATAATATTATATCAAAATCCGAATATGAGTTTACCGTTAATAATATTAATAGTGCAGTTCTTATAAAAACAGATACATATAATTATGGAACAAAATGGATAGATCAACTATCTTCATACAATGGAAAAAAAATAAAATATGATGAAATAGGAAATCCACTAAGTTATAAGGGGATGACTATGAGTTGGAATAATGGAAGGGGATTAGAAAAACTTGTAAAAGATAATAATGTGATTGAGTATAAATATGATGAGAATGGTATACGAACAAGCAAAACCATTAATGGAGTAACAACAAATTTTGCCACCATTAATGGTAAAATAATTTCTCAGATAGATGATAAAAATCAATTAGATTTTAAATATGATACAAATGGGCAACTAAGTGGAGTGAAAATTAATGGAGTTGAATTTAAATATTTAAAGGATTTGCAAGGAGATGTCATTGCATTACTCGATAATAAAGGCAATAAAGTAACAGAGTATATTTATGATTCATGGGGCAATGCTTCAATGTTTGGTGACACTAATCTTGGAAAGCTTAATCCTATGCGTTACAGAGGATATTACTTTGATAATGAAAGTGGATTTTATTATTTACAAAGCAGATATTACGATAGTACTATCTGTAGATTTATTAATGCAGATGATTTTGTGTTATCATTATCATTAAATCATAATAGTTATGCATACTGTAGTAATAACCCTATATATTTTGTTGATTATACAGGACAATACACTGTTCAATCTAATAATGCAATTCAAGCGATTTTACCAATAATTAATGCCATTATCAGTAATAGTAGTGAATTAGCAGAAGATCAGAAGCTTCTTTTAGCTACTACAGCAGGTGAAGCAATAGGTTCTAATGATAAATGTCGCCAAGCTGTTTCCAGCGTAATAAGGAATAGAGCGGTATCACAGACTATATACAAGGTGGTTTCTGCACAAGGACAATTTGGTGGATATTTAAACAATGAATATAATAAATGTATGAATTATTTGAATAGTAGAACAGGAAGCAATAAAACATACGAACCATTGATTAAAACCGTAATACCAGTATATTATAAAACTGTTGCGGACATAACAAAAGGATGTACACTTTTTTACAGTCCACAATCAATGAAACCAGTAGGTTCAGTGCCAAAAGATTGGGATTTTAGTAAGTTGACCGAAGTAACAATATCGGGGATTTCAACAAGTGAATTCAGATTCTATAAATATAAATAGGGGGGTCTCATTATGAAGAAAATTAGTACAATTGCTACTTTTGCCTTAGTTCTTATTTCAATTATGTTTACCGGATGTAAATTGGAAGAAAAAAAAGCTTCGATACAACCATCTTCAAATAGTGAAAGTGAGAATACTAAAGCAGAAAAAAACGAAAAGAAATTATATATGCAAGGTGATTTTTATAAAATATATGAAACCGATCAGCAAAATGAAACAAGTTACGAATATTGCATATATGACAAACAAAACAACATTTTAGATACGGGAACAACAAGTAACAGACCTTCTGAAATTTCTTCTCTCGGAAATAATATTATTAAAAACTATCAACTTTTGGGGATGAGCATCTTTCGAACTCGTTATTATGATATTGCAAATAAAAAAATGTCCAAATGGTTTTCATCTGCTATTGCTGAAACAACAGAAAAAGTCGCTTACTTAGATTTTACGGTAGGAACAACTAAAGTATTTGTTCAAGATATTTTTAATGAGAACGCTAAAATTGATGAATATCCTATTAAACCTCTAGCTGCAAATGAAATAATAACTGATGCTAAGTTTTCAACGGATAAACTAATAATAACTTATGAAAATATTGAAAATGGCGATCAGAAGACTATTACAATTAAATTAAAAAAATAAATTCCGCACGCCCCTCCATTATTGGAGAAAGAAATTTTCCTTCCACTAAGGACATGGAAATAGTTGAGAATGCATGTACAATACTTAATGATACATTGGCATGGGATTTGGGTGGTGATAGAGATCCTAGTAAGTGAATAGACATTGACCCTGAAACACTTTATGAATCACAAGCTATAGAAGATAGATTTGCATAAACAAGTATTTAAACGTCCTGAGCCGTAATAAAACGTCGTGCGTGTGAAACAAGTGTGCAACAATGAACACTACAAACCCTGTATTTCTGGGCTTTTCAAGATATCAAACGGTTGACAAAGAGATAATCATTTTCATACGAGAATATCAAGAAAAGCCCGATTTTACAAGGGTTACAGATGTTGTGGAATGTTGTCAAACGCACTGGAAATTATTCCGTGTGCAACTCGTTTGCAACAGGTGTACAACAAAAATATCAAAGATTTATATAGGACATTTTTCAGTAGAGATATTCACTGGAAAGTGTCCTTTTTATTTTGAAAGGACTTACCTTTCCGGTCTTGTTATATCGTATTAATCGCATCGACTAGCTCCTTGATATCAAAGTGAGTATAAACATTCTCTGTGAGTGTCTTTGCTCCAGAGTGGTGTTTTTTGGTTGTGCGGCATAACTGTAAGAAGTTTCAAGAATGTGACAAATCATGAACAAATTAATACATAATATTTAACAAATCTGCCATGAAATTATATGAAAATTAACTCAATATTAATTCTTGATAATATTTGTAAAATGCGTTGACGTGGGCACTTTTGAGTGATAAATTGGTAACGAAATGAATGGGAAAACTATTTACAATATCGAGCGAAATGAGAGTGGGATATGAGAAAGTTAGGGTTAGCAATCGTAGGAATCGCAGTGTTTATAATTGCTGCAGCAGGGTCCGCAGTATTTGGGGATAAGTATTTACATAATAATCAGTCGGGGGATGCCTTAGCAATTGCAAAGACTTCTCATACGGTGAAAAATACTCAGATGGAGAAGAAATCAGATACACAGAGCAATGATAATGAGAACGAAACAGCATTGGATGGAATTACAGCAGATGAGGCGTGGAAACAGGCATATATGGGCTATTTGAAGAAGCACCATGACACTGACTCTGACTATGAAAGCTATGAATTAATCAATGTGAATGGTGATGGCATTCCAGAACTGGTGGCAAATGGTGTATGTGAAGCATCCGGCAATCTTGTACTGAATTATTCGAAGGGTGAGGTGCATGAGACACAGCTGGATCGGCTGGGTTATTCCTATATTGAAGGAGAGAATCTGATGATTAACTCGGACGGACACATGGGTTATTACTACGATATCATTTATCAAATTCAGAATGGAAGACTTACGCAGATTGCAAAGGGAAAATATGGATTATTGGATGGAAGAGAGCCAGATGATACGAAAGATTATGAGTCGCAATTCACCTATGAATGGCAGGGAAAGAGTGTTACCAAGGATCAATACGATAAGAACCTTGAAGAAGTGTTTGATTGGTCGAAATCCAATTCATACCAGGATACTTACTCCTATGATGAGATAATTCAGAAGATTAAAGATTATTCTGCAGAATATAATTCACAACTGATCACTCTGGAGGAAGCAAAAAGCCTGATCCTGCAGGCGGAGAATTCCATTTCGACAGAGGTTACAGATGAAGTGCTTGGATTCTACAAGTATGGACCACTTCATCTTCTCAAAGGAGAGTCTGACTATTCAAAAGTGCGGAAGCAAATCAGACAATACTATATGGAGAGTATCGTGGATTATGTCCTTAATATGCATCAATTGTATGCGGTAGAAGAACGCTTGGGCTATCCGAGCGAGACCCCGGAAGACCGATATCTGGTGGATGAGAGCGGAACGTTCCGTGTTGTGGAGACGGGCAACCATCAAGTAAAGATTAAAGTCCCTGTAAAACACGCTGGATTGGATGAGAGTTTGGCAGAAGAGGCATTTGCATATTATACATTAAAAAGGGATGGCAATCGTATTAAGATCACAGATATATCACAGAAATTTAATAATAAAACGATGGATAACTGTTCGTATGACGAGGTTGCAGCTGTGACGCGGTTAGATGAATTCAAGCAATTACAGGGCGACTGGAAGCCCAAGGATCATAAATTCAATGCAAGTATCGAGCTAAACCTTATTGAAAAGCAATCAGATTACAGTTTTCCAACCTTCTCTTTCAAGTATGATGGGATGAAGATTGACGGAACCCTCAAATACGGGTATGACGATTATACCTACGAAGGGAAAAAGGGTAAACAAACGATATATCTCAGATTGTTTAAGGATAAGGATGGACTGATTATATCGATTCAAGTTGATGATAAGGAAGCGCAGGACATAACTATGGTAAGAGATTAGTTAGGCAGCATCAATCCCATTGTGAGTCAGCATGTTACGATGAATTCTTGTATGTTGGGAGAATGCAAGCCAGAGAGTTGCAATAGATATCCAAATACCATGATAGGATGAAGCTATGTATAAAATCCGAGAAGAAATTGATCGTGAACGATATATTTTATTAATTCCGGCGATGCTAGATGCGCATTTTCCGTTATTAAAATACGCATTTTATTCGAAAAATTATCATCCTGTTATTCTAGAGAATGAAGAGATGATAACCGATGAGGGATTAAAATATGTAAATAATGACATGTGTTATCCTGCCATCTTAAATGCGGGACAGATAATATCGGCTTTAAAATCGGGTAGCTATGATTTGGAAAGAACAATGGTCTTAATGCCAACGGCAGGGGATGCTTGTAGAGGATCTAATTATACGAGTATACTACGAAGAGCAATGAATAATGCTGGTTTTTCCATGGTGAAGGTGCTTTCTCTAAACTTAAAAGGCTTGGAAAAAACTGAACAATTACGATTGGATTTTGGCATGGTTTGGCGGGCTCTATTTGCTTTATACTATGGTGATCTGTTGATGTTACTTCTAAATCAGACGCGTCCATTTGAAAAACAAAAGGGAAAAGCAAAAGAATGTTGGGAAAGATGGATTGAACATCTCTCTAAGGACATGAAGAATGGTAAAAATTTGTCCCTCCGGGGAATGAAGCAAAAATTTAGCCAGATAGCAAAAGATTTTGCTGATATTGAGTTGACTGGTGAGAAAAAGCAAAGAGTAGGTATTGTTGGTGAAATCTATATCAAGTATTGTCATATTGGAAATTGGGATTTGATTCGGTATTTGGAACAAGAAAATTGTGAAAGTCATACAAATGGTTTGTCTTGGTATGCGATGTATTATATGGATTCGCATTTGACGGACAGGCTCTCTTTGGAGGGGGTTGCCTATCGTATAGGATTGAAATTCTTTGGTAGATTGCAACGGCAAATGGTGAGAGCCATTCGCAAGTTTGGTTTTTATACAATGGAAGATTTTGATACACTGAAAAAGGAAGCACAGGAATATATCAGTTTTCATAATTGTATTGGAGATGGATGGTTAATTGGTGCTGAAATTGTGGGACACATTTTACATGATTGCCCTAAGGTAGTAGCGGTTCAACCTTTTGACTGTATGCCAAACCACATTTGTGGAAAAGGATTATACCCATCTTTATCAAGAAAGTTACTTAAAGGTCAAATTGTAAGTAATGATGTTGATTCAAGTGCTTCTAAGTTAAACTATTACAACAGAGTGCAGATGCTTATTAATTGCTAATTCCAATAAACTTGCAATAAACACTTGAAAAATATAATGCAATATTCAAACAATAATGTCGTCTTACTTTATATAAGGACTTTTGAAACAAGGAGGATGGAGATGGATGACCAGCAGATAATATCGCTTTTCATGGCACGTTCAGAGCAGGCAATTGAAGAATCCACTAACAAATATGGAACATATTTAACTAAAATTGCGATGAATATATTACATAATACAGAAGATGCTTCGGAATGTGTCAATGATACCTGGCTTAAGGCATGGAAGAACATTCCGCCAACTATTCCAAAATCTCTCTTTGCATTCTTAAGTACGATCGCACGAAACACCTCATTTGATCTGTATCGCACAAAACACCTCATTTGATCTGTATCGCACAAAACACAGGGAAAAGCGTAACAGTTACATGGAGGAATTATTCTCTGAACTTGATGAGACGATTCCTCATATTGTTTCAATCGATAAGGAGATGGAAAGCAAGGAGATTGCCAAGGAATTAAATCATTTTTTAGAGCTACAATCTCGCGACAATCGTGTTCTCTTCGTGAAACGATATTGGTATGGTGAGTCGATTAAAGACCTTGCTCTTGAATGGCACTTATCAGAAAGTAAGGTGACATCGGACTTGTTTCGCATGCGCAAAAAACTCAGAGATTATTTGGAAGAGAGGGGCGTTGTCGTTTGAAGAGTGAGAAAATGTTTGAAGAACTAAGTAAAATTGATGAAAAGTATGTTGAGGAAGCGAAGGAATATAAACCGAAGGAATATAAATCAGAGGAATATAAACTCAAGGAATATAAACCAAAGGAATATAAATCGAAGCGAAGAAGTTCAATTATACGTTACGCAGTGGCGGTTGCTGCGGCGCTACTGGTCACTGTGTCGATTAGTGTGGCAGCAGTTAATGCATTGCCCAAACATAGTCATAATATTTCTACTGCTCCAGGCGGACAAAAGCAAACTGATTCAATGAGTATTGGTAAAATCACTGAAAAGCCTGTTGATTCACAAAATAAGGTTTTTCCGGATATTGTTGAATATGGCTCTTTGAAAATACCCAATAACGATGTTGAGATTGCAGGAATTAATAAGGTCAATTCAGGAGCATCTGCTGACATTCTTGGGTTTAGGGAAAGTATGTTGAATGATAGAATGTTGAAAAGTGGCTGCAGTATCATAGAGGGCACGATTACTAGTGCTTATTTAAAGACTTATAACTATGAGATTTATGATGATAAGTTTGAAAAAAACGGAAAATTTAAAACGGGGGAGACCCATGTCATTTACAATGTAAAAGTGAACAGGTCTTGGTACGGTGACTTTAAACCTTATGAAACTATTAAGGTGGAGTGTGAAAATGCAATTGGTATTGAAAAAGCGGTACTTTTGAATGTAGGGCACACCTATGTATTTCCGCTTTATAAATCGTCCTTTGTAATAACTCATTATGGTGACAAAATTGCAGGTGGCGATAGTCGGTATGACTCAGATATTAGGATTATTTATCCCTATCATGAACAAATTGAGATTACACAGGACGGTTATTACGTGGTGAGCACGGAATGGAAGACAATTGTAGCAGAAAGTAAGACGGTTGTTCACACTGAGGAACCGGGTCTGTACCCACTTCGATTGCTGAATGCGAAGGAATTTGGGAATGGAATGGGAAAGCTGATTAAAAAATATTTGAAAGTTACAGATTAGTGGCAAAGCCAGTAAAATGGTAAATGGTTGAAAAATGGATGTCAAAATTGAATGATAAAAAAAAGGAGGGTTATAGCTATGATTTTATTTATTGTAGTTTTTATAATAGGTTTATTACTTTTGGTATTTCCCAAACATATCTGGGAAATCACAGAAAGTTGGAAATCGTACGATGCAACAGAGCCATCGGACCTTTATATCATATCAACTCGTATTGGTAGTGGTTTATGCATTCTGATAGCGATAGCTGGTATTATTGTATCAATAATATATTAGTGATGAGTGAAACAATTACATAGGGTAATCTCATGGTAAATTGCGATACCTTATTTGCCTTATCGTTTTTGCCGGAATCGGAAGGTATGTCGTAATAATAGTATCCATTCTTTTCATGGGGATTGTCATATCGGAAGTTTGTGAGCATATCCATATCACCACCTCCAGGTACTTTGAAGAAGGAATTGTCATACTTTTTGTTAAAATCCACTGTGTCATATTGGAAGCATAAACCCTCAGTGATCCATTCTTTGCATTGTTCCAGCAGTTTAATCATATCCGGTGAATTGAGTCATATTTTCTTCAATATATCCAAATTAGAAGTTGTTAATATCAAACCAAACCGAAACAAAATCCAGTCTAATTAGATTCTGCTTCGGTTTGGTTTTTGTCTTCAATTCTACCGAACAACCTTCCCAAATATCATAAACACATCCCCATCCCCAACCTTAACATCTTCATATTTCCTATTAAGCGATATCAGCGATATCCCATCGCCATCTTCCTTATACTTCTTACAATAAGCATTTCCATCCAAGAAGAAGATACCGATTTCACCGCTATGTAGAGTTGGTTGCTGGTGTACCCATACGACTTGGCCATCGACAAATTGCGGTTGCATACTATCTCCACTTAAGTGAATTCCAAAGTCTGCCGTTTCAGGCACTTCATCCCCTACCATGATTTCAACAAAATCGTCGCCGTCTAGGAATTGACCGGAACCAGCCGATGCAGGTAAGTTATAAAGTTTGATGGGGCGTTCTACAGGCTGTCGGAATGCGATTACGTTATCAGGTTCGCGGTTATATAAGCCGGAGGACAGGAGGAGACGGATATATTCCTCTGCTTTTAGCTTGCCGTCAGCATTGAGCATCGAGAATGGATAGGAAGGAGAGGAACCAATAAAGGTGCCGTAGATATCCGTGATATCTAGAATCTGGCATAGAGCGAGTAGCTGAACCGAACTTGGTATGCTTCCGCCTTTCTCCCAACTGGAGATGGATTTGTATTTGATTTGAATACCATACTTTTCAAGCTCACCGGCTAAGTCCGGCTGCGACAGTTTTTTATTTTTTCGATATTGGGCTATAACTAGGCCAAGGTTTGACATAATTGATACTCACTTTCTATCCTATGTTTTTGAGTGGTTTTAACTATATGCTTTCTTACTCTATCATATAACAAGAAGAAGGTGAATGCAATAGTAAAATCTAATGTTATTAGAAATTGGTACAATAAGTCTATTGCAATCTAATTTAATTAGATATATACTGTTACATATAGAGTGAATGAATTGGAGCTTAGTGGGATGAAGGATCGTACTATTTTACATAGTGATATGAATGCATTTTATGCAAGCGTGGAGTTGTTGCACCGCCCCGAACTGCGTGGTAAGCCATTGGCAGTAGGCGGTGATCCCGAAGCTAGGCATGGAATTGTGTTAACCGCTGATTATATTGCTAAGAAATGTGGCGTGAAAACTGGAATGGCAATCTGGCAGGCGAGACAGGTATGTCCGGATATTAACTTTGTGTCTCCTAGGATGGACTTGTATCTACGCTTTTCAAGAATGGCCAAGGAGATATATGGAGATTACACGGATTTGCAAGAGTCGTTTGGGGTGGACGAATCTTGGCTCGACGTGTCTGAGAGCTGTTCAATAAAAGGGGATGGGAAAAGGATTGCGTCAGAGATTAGTAATCGCATCAAAGCAGAGCTAGGGGTTACGGTGAGCATCGGAGTCTCCTGGAACAAGATTTATGCAAAGCTGGGTTCGGATTATAAGAAGCCGGATGCAATTACGGAGTTTTCCAGAGAGAATTATCGGAACTTGATTTGGAAGCTTCCTTCCTCAGATCTGTTATATGTAGGGCGTAGCACGACCAAAAAGCTGCAAACGTTAGGGATTACGACTATTGGTCATATTGCAGAGTGTGATGAGAAGATTCTTCATTCATCTTTGGGGAAAGTAGGTAGTATGCTATGGATGTTTGCCAATGGTTATGATACTTCACCGGTAAGGGAGGACAATTCTTCTGCGCCGATTAAGTCTATTGGGAATAGCACCACAACCCCGCGCGATTTGGAGAATGATGAGGATGTTAAGATTACCATTTATATCTTAGCGGAAAGTGTGGCAGCACGACTTCGGGAGAATGGTTTTAAGAGCCAGGTCATTGAAATTAGCATTCGGGATAATGGCTTATATCATTTTACAAGACAAAGAAAGATGGATCGGGGAACTAACATTACGGGGGAGATTGCGAAAGAAGCATACCAGCTCTTTTTGGAGAACTATAACTGGGAGAAACCAATCAGAAGCATTGGAATTCGGGGAGCAGATTTGGTTCCGGAAGGCTCTGCTGAACAAATTAGTCTATTTGAAAGCATTGAGCATCGGGATAAGTTAAGAAAAATAGATGGCGCGGTGGATGATATTCGGCGTAGGTTTGGATTCTATAGTATCCAGCGTGGGCTGATGTATCAGGATAAGCTTTTATCTGCGGTTAATGCGAAAGAGGATCATACGGTGCATCCACATGGATTCTTATAAGTAGAAGAGAAGAATAAGGTTGCAACAAGTCGCTTTTAAACGTATCACTAATTGAAGGTGGAGAGCAATTCAAGTGATTAATAGAAAAACCAAGTAAACAAAGAGTTATAGCCTATCTATACAACCAAAATATATCAAATAAGGAGTCAAAGAATGAGTAAGATTTATGTTGATGTCACTGCTGAATTCACCAAAGATGGGATCCTGCGACCGAAGAGTATCCGTTGGGAGGATGGTAGAGAATTTGAGATCGACCGGATTAAGGATATTAGAAGAGCCGCAAGTTTGCGGGCAGGAGGGGTAGGACAAAGATATACCTGTGTTATCTGTGGACAAGAAAAATATCTTTATTATGAGGATAACAATCTTTGGTTTGTTAATCAGATTACAGAATAACTAACCTGTATTTGAGGAGGTAGGCAGAACAAATGTGAAGGACATGAGAAGATTTGATCATTTGAATGACAATAAATTACTACTTTAATAATTTACGTTAACATTATAAAAAATCTTAATATCCTTAACACATGTGTTAAATTATGTTATTTTTACTTGACTTAGATCAAAAAACGGTTATAGTAATTAATAAAATAGTAAAAAACAGGAGGTTACAAATGAAAAAATTTTACTTATCAAAATTAGCAAGTATGATACTGCTCATAACCTTGGTTGTCAGTCTCTGTTCGTGTGGAACACCGAGTAGTTCTTCTCAAATTACTCCAAAGCCATCACCGAGTCCCGTTGTTAACACTAAGCCTACAAATACTCCAAGTCCAACAGAAGCAGCCATTAGTCCAACCACAAAACCGACTCAAAGCCCTGTAGTTGACTCGTTCAAAATGTCAAAGTACACAAAAGCTCCAAATAAAAAGAGTACTATAAAAATTCAATACCCAGTTTTATCGGGTAATAATATGGATGCTATAAATAAATTAGTAAATGATAAAGTAGAGAGCTTTGCAAAGCTCGACCCTTCCGATTCAAGTGATACTGTAAAGGAAATTGATTACCAGTCTGCTGTTACTTTGTTAAATGATAAAATTGTTAGCATTGTTTTTTGGGGATATAGCAATATTCAAGGTTCTGCTCATCCCAATGACGATATATATACGCTAAACATAGATCGCTTGACACAGAAAGAGGTTGCTCTCAAAGATATTTATACAATCAATGATGATTTTGAAAAGCTATTTTTCAAAAAAGCTTTCTTTCCTTCTAACCCGATCACTTCTGGTGAAAAGGCTACCTTTGCGGAGAGGTTAAAATATCAAACCCCCGAATATATAGAGGGTGGGCCATTTGGTGAGGATAATAACGTTAATTTTTACCTGAAAAAGGATGGCATTGTATTTACTATGAATACCTCTCATGCAGCTGGGGATCATTTTGATGCCGAAGTAAAGTACAGCGATATGTCACCATTTAATTTATTAAAGCAGAATTATTGGGATAATAAATAATTTCAAATTAGCAGAGTTCGTTAAAGGCTTAATCAAAAAGGGTGTCACAATTGTCATGTAATGACTTGAGTGACTCCCTTTTTGATTTCTAAAACAGCCAAATATTGTTGATATGTAATTTGGTATTGTTGATAAGAAGTTTTTTAAAAAAAGGATTTATTATAGAATAAAGAAAATTACATAAGAAAGAGGTAATAATATGCATTTTAAAACAAATACACCTGTAAAAGTTTTCATTATTATAATGGTTTTTGTATTTTCCACCCTTTCTGCATGCTCTCCAAAAAGTCAATCCACTGACGCGAAGAGTGATACAAAGAATGTGATCAATCATTCTACAATAACTCCGACACAGGTACCGGTTAAAGTTACGCAACCCTTAGAAACCATTACTCCTGCATTGGATAATAAAGGGACTCCTAATATAAGCTCTGCACCAAAGCCTGACACAATAAGTGTTAAGTATATTGGGAATTCATGCTTCTATATCACCTTTCCAGACGGTACAAGGTTGGTGACGGATCCTTATGGGACAGATGGTGAATATTTTTTTGGCACATTTCCAATTATGGAGGCAGATGTGATTACGATCAGCCATGATCACAGTGACCATGTTGCTGGTATTAATCAGGTACTAGGAAATCCTAAAATTATTCGTGCTGATGGAATTAACAAGACAACTAAGATAGGAAAGGTTAAAATTACCGGATATACCTCAGAGCATGTCGCTTATCTGGGGGAAAATATCATTTTTGTGTATCAATATGGTGATTACAAAATTGTTGCTATGGGTGAAACGGATAACATTGAATCAAAGAAGGCTATTAATGCTGTGAAAGGTGCTGATTTGATTCTTGCATATGCAGGAGAATACGGCGACGTTAAGAATGCAGATAGCTTTAAGAAACTAATAGATCTTAACATTAAGGTAATGATACCTCAACATTATAGTAATATTCCCGATCGAATATTTTACGGACAGCCTAATATTAATACAATTTTGAAGGAGGTACCAAAGGGTATTGCTGTTACGAAAGAGGATGAGTTTATTGTGAGTAAAGATATGAAACCACAATTTGTAGAATTGGAACACTGGGGAAAATAATTTGTTTGATATTGGGATAATTAATTAATCAATTAATTAATTAAATAAACATTGCATTTTTTTAACAGTATAGTAAAATATGGATATCAACGAATACGGAAGGTGAATCATGATATACGATACCGTAGGCATAGAATACCATAAAGGCTATGAACATCCCATAAAGTACATCCCATCCTTAGAAATAACTGAGAATACAGAAGAAAACTGCTTTCGCATCCTTTTGCTAGAGCAAGGAGCTTGCACGGTTAATCTGAATAACAAAGCTTATCATTTAAAAGCACCTACCTTACTGTGTTTAAATGAATTTGATGAAACTGTTTTTCTTGATAACAACCAGTTAAACATAAAAGCGATTTATTTTCATCCCAAGATTATCAATCCGTATTTTGATTACAAAAGTATTCGGGCAACGGATTATTATTTCACCGAAGTTCAGCAACAGGATTTATATTTGCTGTATCCATTTTTGCTGAGAAACAATTATAGTAATGGAATATATCACTTAGAGGATGATACTTTTGATAGAGTACAACAGCTTACTGAACTGATTGGTAGGGAGCTGGTGATTCAAAAAGATAATGCTTGGCCTTGTCGTTCAAGATCTTACTACTTGGAGCTCCTGATTAAAATCACAAAAATATATGATTCAAAGCAGGAGTGTGAGGATAAGAATATTATCGAAATTCCAGAGGATATCGATGAAATTCTGAACTTCCTTCATAATAACTACCAGATGAAAATTACGCTTGACCAGCTGTCAATTAGGTTTGCAACAAACCGCACTACGCTAAATAACCGATTTTATAAGTTGACTAATTTATCAGTTATTGACTACTTAATCAAATACCGGATTGATGTTGCAGCCACACTATTACGGGATACCATGTTGCCGATTTCTGAAATTATAGTGCGCATCGGTTTTAATAATAACCCACATTTTTGGCGTACCTTTAAAAAATACAATTCGCTTACACCGAGTGAATACCGAGAATTGAATTGTTGGGTGAGATAAACATAAAGGGTATAAACAAAGATATGCAGTATATATTGATCGTACGTGAACCATTATCACCGAAATACGAAATTGATCTTCTAGTTCTTAAGGATTATTAGAATACGAAATATAATTAGATATAATCAAAAGGGGTATCTCAGTCATCTTGTAATGACTTGAGTTACCCCTTTTTGCGTATAAAGGAAGGATAGGATGTGCAATTGGGTGATATAGCAGTTATATTAAGTATGGAATCGGTATTGTTGTATTTTTAATGACAAGATATATAAAAAATATAGCAATTATAATATGGTTAAAGGATATTTATAAAAGTAAAATAAAATTGCTATTAAAAACGGATAAAAACGCATGATATAACAAAAGAAATTAGTAATACATACAAACTTAAAGATAATCGATGACACAAAAGAAAGTTGGTAATGGGTTGATGATGAAAACACGTAAAGATATAAATAGGATAGAAAATTATGAGAATCAAAGAAAACAACAAAGTGAACTTCAAAGAGTACAACGAAAAGAACATAAGCAGAACGGTATTAAAAAAATGAGCTTTATTAAAGTATTACACAGTATACGCTTAAAATTGACGATGTATTTTTTGATTCCAATACTATTCATCTTAATATTAGGAATTACTGCTTATCTGAATGCATCGAAGTCACTTATACAAACATTCACTCAAGCCAATATATCATCGTTTGATTCGATGAGTGATTATTATCGAGTAATCTTAAGTAACATCGAAGATAAAGCTACTCAATTAAATAATAATACAGATGCAGCCAATTTGTATTCGGGTCATTTTTCTTCCGATGTAATAAAAGAACTGGAAATTTATAAAAATGTATCGGGGACTGTTAAGAAAACAGCAATTACGGATCGTTATATCGGAAGTGTATCAATCATAACAAAATACGGAAATTCTATAACAACTAAAAATCATTTTGGAACAAGTCGAAAACCATATGAAGAGTTTGTAGCGTCAGAAGAGGGTATTAAAATTAATAAAAGTGATAAGGCTAGTATATGGTCGGGATATCATAATTACATAGACAATTCTTTGAAAATTCAAAATAGTGATTATGGTTTTTCATTAACAACGAAGTTGGTGAATAATTCTTTTAAAGAGATTGGGTATATCATAATAGATGTTAAAATGAATATAATTTCTGATGCACTGAAATCACTTGATCTTCCAAAAAATAGTATGGTTGCATTTATATCACCAGATGGAAGAGAAATCACTCCGGCTGGCAAAGAATTGAAGTTTCAATTTATTGATAAATCCTATTACAAGAATGCGATTTTATCTGCACAAAATAAAGGAAATTCATACGTAAATGTTAATGGTATTAAATATTTGTTTATATATTCCAAGGTTGGTGATACTGGTGCTCTATTATGTGCTTTGATTCCTTCTACTTCTTTAACAGATAAGGCAGGTTCAATTAAAGTATTAACGATAATTATTGTATTAATTGCAACAAGTATTGCGTCTGTTATGGGGATATTAGTCGCCAGAGGAATAAGTAGAGAGATTAAAAATATAATCAAAAAATTAACTTTAGTAGCGGAAGGTGATCTTACTGTTAATATCCAAACAAAGAGAAAAGATGAGTTTAAGGTTTTGACAAAGAGTATCAATCATATGATTGAAAATACGAGAGAACTTATAATAAAAGCATCTGATGTTGGTGATTCCGTAATTCAATCTGCAGATTATGTTAATCAGAACTCAGAGCTACTGCTTACATCTTCGAAAGATATATCATCGGCGATTACAGAGATTCAAAAGGGTATCATACAGCAAGCATATGATACGGAAAGGTGTCTGCAACAGGCCAATGAATCTACTGATAAAATTAACTTAGTGCATCAGAATACTTTAGATATTGAAAAGATTGCGAATGCCACGAAGAATAAAGTGCAAGATGGTATAGAGAAAGTGGAGCAGTTGGATAAAGCTACGAAATCTAATATAGTTATTATTAACGAAACAATGCAGGAAATTGAAGAATTAGAAGAGGAGTCTAAAGCGATTACTGAAATTGTAGTAGTAATGGATTCCATTGCAGATCAGACGAATCTATTATCACTCAATGCTTCTATTGAAGCGGCAAGAGCAGGAAGCTATGGTAGAGGCTTCTCGGTTGTAGCAGAAGAAATTAGAAAACTTTCGCAGAGATCAATGGATGCTTCAAATGAGATTAAAGAGATTATAAATAGTATAAGAAAAAAGACTACAAAGACGGTTGTTACAGTAAAACAAACAGAAGAGAATTCCAGAACATCCGAGGAAAGTTTAAAGAATGTAGTTGAATTATTTAACAATATTAATGGAAATGTTGATGATTTATCTATTAAATTATCTAAAATAATGGATAGTATGATAAATATGAAAGAAGCAGAAGAAGATACGCTCAATTCCATTGAAAGTATTTCTGCAGTCGCAGAGGAAACATCAGCAGCGTCGGAGGAAGTAGATGCAGTCGCACAAGAGCAACAAATAGCGGTAACTAGATTATATGAAGCTGTTAAGATATTGCAAAATAATGCTTCGGACTTAAGAGATTCAATTCAAATGTTTGAAACTGGTAATTAAATCAACTCAGTACTTTGTAGTGTATAAAGTATGAAAGGGAGACGCCCGGATTAATATCAAAATATATATTAATCCGGGAGTAGTTCCATTAGGTTGAATTTCTTTCTATAAAGGTAGTCGGCAAGATGATTTTCTGTGGTAAGGATTCCAAGCCTTTAATTCTGTCCATTAGCAGATTGGCTGCAATCTTGCCGATTTCCTCTTTTGGAACATGATATGTGGTAAGGGGAGGATTGGAATACTGAGACATTTCAATGTCAGACATTCCGATGACAGCAACTCTCTTTGGCACAGCAACATCATGCGTGTAAAAACTTTTCATAGCGGCCATAGCCATCAAATCACTTGCTGCGAAAAAAGCGGTAGGATAATGCCCGCTCATACATAATTCATCAATTTTGCAGGCACATTCATCTTCGTTCCACGCGCAGTCTATGATCCATTCTTCATGCATCGGTAAGTTGGCTTTGTGCATAGCAATGATATAACCTTGATACCGTTGGCTGTCTTTGATATCACCGAATTCACCGCTGCCACCGATAAATCCAATTTCTTTGTGTCCTTTATCAATGAGGTATTGGGTTGCTAAGATGCCATTCTTCAAATGATCATAACCAACATCATCAATATCTTCTCTTAATGTATCAATTCCAATAATATGAGGAACACGTTTTTTAATATAGTGATAAATATCATCATTCAATGGATCCATTAAAATTAGACCATCCAAAGAATCACGGAAGGTTGAGCTTAAATAATTCTTATCCTGAAGAATAGGTGCAGATTTAATAAATGCTAGGCCAATACCAAATTCCCTAAGTTTTTTTTCTACACCGGCAAGGATGGACATGTAGTAAGGGTCATTATAGCCTTTCTTTGTTGTTCTTAGAATACAACCTATTTTTATAGATAAAGAGATTTCCGTATTAGCTTTATGCGTCTTTTTGCGTTGTATATTACTTGGAATGTAGTTTAATTGAATCACCGCATCAAGTACCTGTTTTTTTGTTTCTTCGGTCATTTTATATTTGGTGTCATTGTTTAGAACGCGGGAGACAGTAGCGATTGAGACGTTCGCCTGTTTTGCAACTTCTCTTATTGTACTCATATGTGTAAATCCCTTTCTATTAACAGTAATCGCATTGTAAAAACAAATGTTTAGTTGTTGTTACGTTATGTTTTCACATTAACTCATTTTTGTTGGATTGTCAATATTGTTTAAAAAATTCTTATAAACATAAAGACTAATATTAAGGATAAATTATTAAAATAGTTATATATTTTTGGGAAAACATATAAAATAAAAAACATATCTTTCCCTGTTTACAAATCATGAAACAAGTGATAATATTAACGTAAAGTTCGGCTAAACAAGTAACGTAACATAGTGATGTTACGTTACAGCTTAATAACTTTAATAAATGTATATGGAAGGAAGTAATGATATGGAAAAACCAGTATTGGTAATTATGGCTGCCGGAATGGGAAGCAGATATGGCGGTTTAAAGCAAATTGATACCGTTGATGAGCAAGGACATGTTATTATTGATTTCTCGATTTATGATGCTATAAAAGCGGGATTTCAGAAAGTTGTTTTTATTATTAAGAAAGAAATCGAGGAAGATTTCAAAAAAGCGATAGGAAACAGTATTCAACATATTGATAATGTTGAATTCGTTTATCAAGAGATTGCAAAAGTACCGGAAAGTTTTTCAATACCGGAAGGTAGAGTGAAACCTTGGGGTACAGGTCATGCAATTTTATGTTGTAAAGATAAAATAAACGGACCCTTTGCGGTAATTAATGCGGATGACTTCTATGGATATGAAGCATTTACTAAAATATATGATTTCTTAAGTACTAAAACGGAGATTGAGGATAACCTTTATGCTACGGTTGGATTTCAATTAAGTAATACGCTCACAGAGCATGGATCTGTTGCAAGAGGAGTTTGTGATGTTAATGAGAAAGGCTACTTAAGCAGGATTACGGAGAGAACAAGGATAGAAAAGTTTTCGGATGGTGTCAAGTACTATGATAGTGAGAAAGATATTTGGGAAGATATTTCACCGGACAGTACGGTATCTATGAATTTATGGGGATTTCAGGCTAATTTCATGGAGGAACTGGAGAAAGAATTTGATGAATTTTTAAGAACAGAGGTTTCGAATAATCCTCTTAAAAGTGAGTTTCTACTGCCTACCTTTATCCAGCATATGATTGAAGCCGAAAAAGCACAGGTAGAAGTACTGCATTCGAAAGATCAATGGTTTGGTGTTACTTATAAAGAAGATAAGGAAGTTGTGTTAAGAGAAATAGCAAAGCTGAAGGAACAAGGTGTTTATTTGGAAAATTTATGGTAAGGGCTATGAGATGATTGTGGAGGTGTTACAATGGCAGGAGAAATAGAGAAGGAGTTAATAGAAAATGCGATTAAGCGGTTTGATATTGAAGGAATTATCAAGATGTTTGAAAGGTATGGTAATGGTCATATCAATGATACTTTTGTCGTAGTTTTTGAGAAGGATATTAAAGAGATAAGATACATATTACAGCGTATTAACCATAGTATCTTCAAAGATCCTGAAAAATTGATGCTTAATATTACCAGTGTCACTGATTTTTTAAGAAATGAGGTAATAAAACTTGGTGGGGATGAACTTAGAGAAGTCATCACAGTTATTAAGACTAAGAACGGTGGTTCCTTCTATTGCGACAGTGAGGGGTTCTTCTGGAGAATGTACCTTTTTATTGAAGATGCTAATTGTTTTGAGCAAGTCAATAAGCCCGAGGATTTTTACCAAAGTGCGGTTGCTTTTGGCAGATTTCAGAAATTGCTATCATCATTTGATGCATCCGTTTTGTACGAGGTAATACCGGATTTTCATAATACTCCGTTGCGCTATAAACGGTTTTTACAAGCTGTGAATGAAGATAAATGTAATCGTGTGAAAGAAGTAAAGGAGGAAATTGAGTTTTTTATTGCGAGAGAAGCATTTATGGAGTGTTGTAATAATTATTTGAAGGAAGGGAAACTTCCACTTCGTGTAACCCATAATGATACAAAACTTAATAATGTTATGATCGACAAAAACTCAGGGAAAGGTCTATGTGTTATCGATTTGGACACGATTATGCCTGGTTTGTCTATCTTTGATTTTGGAGATTCCATTCGCTTTGGTGCGAATACAGCAGCGGAGGATGAAAAGGATTTATCAAAGGTAAGTTTGGATTTGCATTTATTTGAACAATATGTAAAAGGGTATCTACAAGGCTGTGAAGGCAGCCTTACAGAGACTGAAATTTCAATGCTACCTCATGGGGCAAAAACTATGACGTTAGAATGCGGAATGCGTTTTCTGACAGATTATTTAGAAGGTGATGTTTACTTTCGAATTCATCATGAGAAGCATAACTTGGATCGCTGCCACACTCAAATGGCGCTTGTTCTTGATATGGAACAGAAATGGAATGAGATAAAGAATATAGTTGCAAAATATTGTTAACCATTATGAATGGAGGGAAGCTATGTCAATATTAGTTACAGGTGGTGCAGGTTATATAGGGAGCCATACATGCCTTGAGTTATTAAGGAAGGGATTCGATGTTGTTGTTATTGATAATTTAAGTAACTCTTCCAAAGAGTCCTTAAATAGAGTACAAACATTAGCCCAAAAAAATCTGACCTTTTATGAGTTCAATGTAGAAGATAAAGAAAAATTAAGAGAAGTATTTAGAAGTGAGAAAATTGAGGCGGTTATTCACTTCGCGGGTTTAAAAGCAGTAGGAGAATCAGTTCAGAAGCCGTTAGCATATTACTATAACAATTTAGTATCAACGCTAGTGCTCTGTGATGTGATGGCAGAATTTACAGTAAAAAAGCTGGTATTCAGCTCCTCTGCAACAGTATATGGCAATCCGCACACTGTTCCAATTAAGGAAGATTTTCCGTTGTCTGTTACAAATCCATATGGAAGAACAAAATTAATGCAAGAAGAAATGTTAAGAGATTTAGCGGTAGCTGACAAGGAATGGAAGATTGTTTTGTTGCGATATTTTAATCCCATTGGTGCGGACAAGAGCGGTATGATTGGCGAAGATCCGCTTGGTATTCCGAATAATTTGGTGCCATTCATTACTCAGGTAGCAGTTGGTAAATTAAAAGAACTGCAAGTATTTGGTGGAGATTATGAAACGAAAGACGGAAGTGGTGTAAGAGATTATATTCATGTTACTGATCTCGCAATTGGTCATGTGAAGTCAATTGAAAAGCTGGATCATATAGAAGGTGTAAAAACTTATAACTTGGGTACAGGTAAGGGCTATAGTGTCTTTGAAATGATCACTGCATTTTCTGAAGTTTGCAAAAAACCAATCCCTTATGTAGTGAAAGACAGAAGACCAGGTGATATTGCAACTTGTTATGCAGACCCATGTCTAGCAAAAGAAGAACTTGAGTTTAGCGCAGAAAAAGAGCTTGCACAAATGTGTGAAGATGCTTATCGCTGGCAGTATAATAATCCGAATGGATATCGAGATTAAGATATACTAAAAAGAGAGAATCTGATTTTGGGGTTTCTGTAATTCGAAACGTCCCGAAGAGGATACTCTCTTTTATTAAACGGCTTTAACCTATTGTGCTTTGTAGAAAAAACGATCTACGATATGGATAAACAGCTTTCGTTTTGTAAAAAATAATACTTAATCTATAGTGGAAAAATAATAAATTATAGTATCCGTAAGTCAGTTTTGGGTCAAGTAATTACACGGGAATGGAATTTTGATACATTTTTCTATATGTCTGAGGCGATACATTAGTTATTCTTTTAAACGTCTGAGTAAAGTAACTGGGAGAAGAAAAACCTACAATATGGGAAATTGAGCTTAAGGAATAGTTGGTATTTGTTAAGAGGTGTTTGCTTTCAGCGACACGCCTCATAATTAAGTAGTTGATTGGTGAAGTTCCAAACTGCTTGGCAAAATTATGTGCAAAATAATATTTATTTAAGTGAACGAGAGAACTTAAGGTTTCTATCGTAATGTTTTCACTATAATGATCTTCGATATATTTTTTTGCTATACTACATTCTCTTGTTAGACCGGGTCCGTTGGTTATAGAGATCTTAAAAGCTTCATTTCGAAGAATAATTGAAAAAATAATATTTAATAAATTCTGACATACAAAGTCTCGATATGGCTGATCTTGTTTCATCTCATGTGCAAGAGTATTAAAGTAATGGTGCAAATCAGATTTATGAACAGAACTGTTTAAGAGAATACATCCTCGGTTTTCTGATTGAAACTGAATTCCTTCCACTCCCATAACAATATATTCCATTGGCTTAGAAGGATTTGAGATTTCAGTGTGTACAATTGTAGGGTTTAAGACGATCAAATCATTTGTTTTCACTTCAAGTATATTAGATTCTGCAGAGAATTTTCCAGTACCATTGGTAATATAAAAGAGTTCAGTAAAATTATGGTAATGAGGTAAGCTCACCCAATCGTTTCCAAATTTTGATATTGCGACATAAAGTAGTGTTACATGAATCGCTTGATTATCATGGTTGCCTTCAGGATGAAAAGTATAAGAAAGCGTAGAGTCCTCTTTGTGTATCATGGAAGCTTTAAATTCACTTTCTGTTTTAAAATTATAGCGACTGTTGCTCATGACGTTCTCCTTTTCTATTAAGTTAAAATGTACAATATCTTTAAAAATATCATTTTTAATTGTTTATTATGTCTATTATACAGCAATATATATAAAGAATAAAGCAGAATTTCTATTGTTTATAAAGAGATATGTTGTATACTAAATTCATAATAATAAAGGAGGATTTATATATGAAAAAGTATTTAAGTATTTTTTTGGTTCTTGTATTGGTGATTAGTTCTTTCGCTGCTTGTGGGAAAAAAGCAGGTACTACTTCAGATGCTAATGCAACACCTAAGGCAACTTCAGCTCCTACCAAAGAGGATGTTACAATTAAGGTAGCAGCAATAGAAACAGCTTATGGTGCAGACATGTGGAAGAAGGTTTGCACAGCGTTTACAGCAAAAACAGGAATTAAAGTAGAGCTTACAACTGACAAGTCCTTAGAGGATGTTATTGGTGCAGGAATGAAAGCTGGAGATTATCCTGATGTTGTACATTTAGCTACAGGCCGTCCAGCAGCTTTAACAGAGACATTAATAAAAGAAAATGGATTAGAAGATATTACAGATGTTTTGAGTATGACAGTTCCTGGAGAGGATAAGAAAGTTAGCGAAAAAATCGCTGGTGGATTTACAGAATCCTCTTTGACAAACCCTTACAATGATGGAAAGACATACATGGCACCTATGTTCTACAGCCCATGCGGTTTATTCTACAACAAAGGCTTATTAACAGAAAAGGGCTGGACAGTTCCAACAACATGGGACGAGATGTGGGCATTAGGAGACAAAGCAAAAAAAGAAGGTATTGCATTATTTGCATACCCAACAGCAGGTTACTTTGATGCATTCTTCTACGCTCTTCTTAATGAAGTGGGCGGTGCAGAATTCTTCCAAAAAGCTACAACCTATACAGAAGGCATTTGGGATTCTGCTGAAGCAAAAAAAGCATTTGATATTGTTGAAAAGTTAGCTTCTTATACAGAAAAATCAGTTCCATCGAATGCAAACAACGATAACTACCTTAAGAACCAACAGTTAATCTTAGACAACAAGGCATTATTTATGCCAAATGGTACCTGGGTTGTTGATGAAATGAAGGATGCTCCTCGTGCAAAAGGTTTTGATTGGGGATTCACAGCACTTCCTGCAACCGTTAAAGGTGGAGAGGCTTATTCCTATACATGGTTTGAGCAAATTTGGATTCCGGCAGCAGCTCAAAAGAAAGATGCAGCAAAGCAATTTATAGCATATATGTATTCCGATGAAGCAGCTCAGCTTTTCGCAGCTTCTGGTGCAATTCAACCAATCGTAGGATTTGCTGACAAATTAGAAGGCAACAACAAGATGTTTTACAGTATCTATGATAATGGCGCAAAAGCTGCCTTAGGTAGTTTTGCAGCAACCGAGCCTGTAGAAGGTGTAAGCTTTGCTGATACTGTATTTGGTACTGTTAACTCCTTAGTAAGTGGAGATAAAACAAAGGCACAGTGGATAGAATCAATTAAAAAAGACAGTGATTTGCTTCGCGCAGCAATAAAAAAATAAATACAAGAAGCATAATTTACAGTAGCTAATAGGCAAATATTAACGGTGAGTAGACACTTAGCTCACCGTTTTTCAACAGGAGATAGTCATGAAAAATAAAGGAAAATCGATATTTATATTCTTGTGTGTAACGCCGGCAGTACTTTTGTTTGCAATCTTTATGATTATACCAACAATTAATATCTTTAAAATGTCACTTTACAAATGGGGTGGATATTCACCAATTAAAACCTTTGTAGGATTTGATAACTTTAAGAAACTTACACATGATATGAAGTTTATACAAACATTTGAAAATACCGTGTTGCTGATTGTTCTGGTTAGTGTTATAACCATAGCGATTTCGCTCATTTTTGCAGCGATATTGACCAGAGAGAAGATTGCAGGACAGAACTTTTTCCGCATTGTTTTTTACATACCCAATATTTTATCAATTGTAATCATCAGTGCGATATTTAATGCAATCCTGGATTCGAAAAATGGATTACTAAACAGCATTTTAAACCTCTTTCGGGATAAAGGAAGTGAACCAATTTATTGGCTAGGAGATCAGAAAATCGTTATATTTTCAATAGCGATGGCAATGATCTGGCAGGCCATTGGATATTACATGGTCATGTATATGGCTAGTATGGCAAGCGTTCCTGAGAGTGTATACGAAAGTGCCAATATTGAAGGCGCCAGTCGTATCCGTCAGTTTTTCAGTCTGACGATTCCCTTAATTTGGACAAATATCAGAACGACTTTAACATTCTTTATTATAAGCAGTATTAATCTTAGTTTTATGCTTGTAAAAGCAATGACAAGCGGAGGACCGGACGGAAGTACGGACGTGTTCTTGAGCTATATGTATAAACAAGCCTACACAAATTCTAGCTACGGATATGGTATGGCGATTGGTGTTGTAGTATTCTTGTTCTCATTTGCTTTAAGTGGAATTTTGAACCTGATTACCAAACGCGAACTAATAGAATTGTAGGAGGGTGAGCACATGAATAAACTTCCATTAAAGAAAAGTGTAATCTATTTAATATTAGGATTATTAGCAATTTCAATTATTGTCCCCGTAGTGTGGGTGTTTATTGCTTCAATTAAAACAAATAATGAATTTTACGGCAGCCCCTGGAAGCTTCCTAAAACTATATACTTCAAGAACTTTGTAGATGCCTGGGGTAGTGCGCATATGGGCGAGTATATGCTAAACAGTTTGATTGTTACAGCACTAGCTCTTGTTATTCTTTTAGTTGTTGCCCTGCCAGCAGCCTATTGCCTTAGCAGATTTAAGTTTAAACTGCGTAAAATTTTAAATATTCTTTTTATGGCAGGTCTGTTTATCAATGTAAACTACATTGTAGTTCCTATCTTTCTTATGTTTATTGATGCGGATAAGGGACTGAAAAATTTAGGGTTTTCTCCATTTTTTTTAAATAATATTTATGTTCTAGCAATCGTTTATGCTGCAACCGCTCTTCCTTTTACCATTTACTTATTATCTGGTTATTTTGTTACGATACCAAGGACTTACGAAGAGGCGGCCTATATTGACGGAAGTGGATATTTAAGAACGATGTTAAAGGTAATATTACCAATGGCTAGACCAAGCATTATAACAGTAATTCTATTCAATTTTTTATCCTTTTGGAACGAGTACATCATTGCAATTACGATGCTAACTGATCCCAAGGGTGCAAAGACACTCCCGGTTGGTCTAATGAACCTGATGAAAGCGCAAAATGCTGCAGCGCAATATGGTCGTATGTATGCAGGTCTTGTTCTGGTTATGTTGCCAACGCTGATATTGTATATTGTTGTGCAAAAGAAACTGACACAGGGTATGACGCTTGGTGGTTTGAAAGAATAGGTCGCTAATGCCTTGATTCGTGTGGCTTTGGCAGAATGGAGATTTATATGGAAAATACAAAGAAGATAGTGACAGTAATTCTAAAATGTATATGCCTAGTGGTTTGTATGGGTTTAATTATTATCGGGCATAAAAGCATAAGTTATCAGGGGTTGTTTACCATGCTTTTAGGTTTATGCGGGATACTGTTATTATTGTATTTTTATAATAGAAAACATAGGTAGAGAGATACATATGTAAAATACTACTTTGCATTCTAGGGGCTGTGCCTTGCAATGTACAGTCTTACTAGACTTATGCAAAACTAATTTATAAATGGCGTTAAGACGCCGGAATGGCGGTAGATATGAAAACGAATACAATGTTAACCGGAAGGGTTACAATACCAACTGACCTTGATGTTGTTCCGGAAACAATTATGTTACTAAATAAATGGGGAGCGGATGCAATTCGTGATTGTGATGGTACTGATTATCCAGAAGAACTAAAATCCGTCCAAGCTAAAGTGTACAGTACTTATTACACAACTCGTAAGGACAATGAATGGGCAAAAGCACACCCGGAAGAAGTACAGCAATGCTATATTATGACGCCCATTTACACAGCCAATGAAAAAAATCTAAGGATTTCTTTATTAAAGGGTATCTCCGCTGAGCTCTTGAAAGTGAACGATTATGATGATAAAGAACGTTGGTGGGAAGTCATAGACCGTAGTACAGGCTTACTTGTTTCAACAGAGGACTGGAACTATAAGAAAGAAACAGGAGAAGTCATAATTACAAATTGCAATTTGTTTCACAATTATACGGTTAGCTTTCTTGCATACCTAATCTGGGATCCGGTACATATGTATAATGCAGTAACCAATGGGTGGAAGGATGTAGAACATCAGATTACTTTTGACGTAAGACAACCTCATACAAAAGAGTATTCCATGCTCCGTTTGCGCAAGTTTATTGAAGAACATCCCTATATTGATGTGATCCGTTACACAACCTTCTTCCATCAGTTCACTTTGGTTTTTGACGAGATGATGCGTGAAAAATATGTAGATTGGTATGGATATTCAGCTTCTGTATCTCCCTATATTTTAGAACAGTTTGAAAATGAGGTGGGTTATAAGTTCCGTCCTGAGTTTATCATTGATCAAGGATACTATAATAATCAGTACCGCGTTCCAAGCAAAGAGTTCAAAGATTTTCAGGCGTTTCAAAGACGTGAAGTGGCAAAGCTGGCAAAGGAAATGGTAGATATTACTCACGAATATGGCAAGGAAGCAATGATGTTTTTGGGAGACCATTGGATAGGAACTGAGCCATTTATGGACGAATTTAAGTCAATTGGACTGGATGCAGTTGTTGGCAGTGTAGGAAATGGTAGTACACTTCGGTTAATTAGTGATATTTCAGGCGTAAAATATACTGAAGGAAGGTTTCTTCCATATTTCTTCCCGGATGTTTTTTATGAAGGCGGAGATCCTGTTAAGGAAGCGAAAATAAACTGGGTTACAGCAAGACGTGCTATCCTAAGAAAACCAATTGATAGAATCGGATATGGCGGATATTTAAAACTTGCCTATCAGTTCCCAGAGTTTATTGACTATGTCGAATCTGTTTGCAATGAATTCCGTGAGCTGTATAAGAATATCGAGGGTACAACACCTTACTGTATCAAACGTGTGGCTGTGTTAAATAGTTGGGGTAAGATGCGTGCTTGGGGTGGGCATATGGTACATCATGCTCTTTACCAGAAGCAAAATTATAGTTATGCCGGTGTGATTGAAGCATTAAGCGGAGCACCATTCGAAGTATCATTTATTAATTTTGACGATATTAGAAATGATAGTAACCTCTTAAAGAATATTGATGTGATTATTAATGTGGGTGATGGTGATACAGCACATACAGGCGGAGATGTTTGGGAAGACGCGGTTGTCTCCAGTGCAATACGTCAATTTGTTTATGATGGAGGAGGCTTGATTGGAATTGGTGAACCTACAGGGCACCAATACCAGGGACGCTATATTCAGCTGGCCAATGTTTTCGGGATCGAAAAGGAAACCGGATTTACCTTGAATTACGATAAATATAACTGGGAAGCTGTTAGTAATCACTTTATCACCGATGATTGCAAGCAAGAAATAGATTTCGGTGAAGGTATGAAAAAGATGTATGCTTTAGACGGTGCCACCATTCTTGTTCAAAAAGAGAAAGAAGTTCAGATGGCAGTCAATGAATTTGGCAAGGGAAGAAGTGTTTATCTAAGTGGACTGCCTTACAATTTTGAAAATACCAGAATTTTGTACAGGAGTATTCTTTGGAGTACCAGAGAGGAAGAGAACTTAAATAAATGGTTCTCTAGTAACTTTAATGTAGAAGTACATGCATATGTGAAGAATAAAAAGTATTGTGTTGTAAATAACACCTATGAGCCTCAAAAAACAACTATTTATCTAGGAGATTCCAGTTGCTTTGAGCTAGAATTAAAAGCAAATGAAATAATTTGGTATGAGATATAGAAGTTTTTGAATACTTATAGATCAGATGGATACCTTCTTTTTTTATAGGACAGCCTTATTACATAAGAGATAAGTTTGATTGTTTATATTTTGAAAGGAAAAATGATTATGCTTATAAAAAATGCAAAAGTATTTAAAGAAAATGGCAGCTTTGAAATTGGGGATATTTATATCGAACAGGATAGAATTTCTGATCATTCTACAGACGAGTTTTCATTGGATGGATCCGGTCTGTATGCAATTCCAGGGTTGACTGATCTGCATTTTCACGGATGTGCAGGATATGATTTTTGTGATGGTTCCCATGCGGCTTTTGAAAGCATAGCAAGGTATGAAGCATCTCACGGAATAACGACAATATGCCCGGCGACCATGTCATTACCAGAAGAAACGTTGTCCGTTATCTGTAAAAATGTATCTACTTATAAAAATGAACATGGAGCCATTCTTTGTGGAATTAATATGGAAGGCCCTTTTCTGAACATAAGTAAAAAAGGGGCTCAGAATGGCGAACATATACATACCCCCAATTTGGAGATGTTTAACCATTTAGATGAATTATCAGGAAATAAGATTAAAATAGTGGATATTGCACCGGAGGTAGAAGGCGCTATGAACTTTGTATCCTCATTAAGGGATAAAAAAGTAATTTCACTTGCCCATACATCTGCGAATTATGATACTGCGATGGAGGCGTTCCGATGGGGAGCGAATCATGTAACCCATTTATATAATGCCATGTCACCTTTAAATCACCGGGAACCCGGTGTGATTGGAGCTGCGAGCGATACTGACCATTGTAATGTGGAATTGATTTGTGACGGAATACATATCCATCCGGCTGTAGTCAGAGCTACGTTCAAATTATTTGGTGAAGACAGAGTTATCTTAATCAGTGACAGTATGATGGCAACTGGTCTACCCGACGGTATCTATTCTTTGGGTGGACAGGAGGTTAATGTTGTGGGTAAGAAAGCAACATTGGTTTCAGATGGTGCCATAGCTGGTTCGGCTTTCAATTTGATGGACTGTATGATAAATGCCGTACGAAATATGGATATTCCACTGGAGATTGCCGTAAAAGCTGCAGCGGTTAATCCAGCTAAGGCAATTGGTATTTATGATAATTATGGTAGCATTACCCCGGGTAAAGTTGCTAATATTGTTTTATTAGATAGCGATTTAAATCTAAAAACCATAATTTTAAAAGGAGTTCCAATAAATTAAAGCGGTTCTTATATGGACTTTAGAATAAAAATTAATGATGCAATTAAATTGAATTGAAGAGCGATATTTATGAATTATGAGATTTCATGTAATAAGTAGATACTATAAATATAGAATTAACTTTTTTAATCTAGTAAGTTACCATATGTGATGAATAGAGAACAGCAAGGGAAGGTGTATTATATGAGAATTTATAAAGCTCTAGATTATCAGGATATGAGTAGAAAGGCAGCGAATATTATTTCCGCTCAGATTATTTTGAAACCGGATTGTGTATTAGGTTTGGCAACTGGATCTACTCCAATTGGAATATACCGTCAGTTGATTGATTGGTATAAAAAAGGTGATTTAAGCTTTCAAGAAGTAAAAACGGTTAATTTGGATGAATATAAAGGCTTATCTTCGGACAATTGTCAAAGTTATCGCTATTTTATGAATAATAATTTATTTGATCATATTAATATTAATAAACAAAATACATTTCTTCCGGATGGTACCAATGAGGATAGTGAAGTTGAATGCAACAGGTTTAATGGTATCATTGAACAATTGGGTAATATCGACCTGCAACTCTTGGGTTTAGGACATAATGGACATATTGGGTTTAATGAACCCAGTGATTCCTTTGAAACAGGTACTCACTGCGTTGCGTTATCAGAAAGTACTTTAATAGCAAATTCTCGTCTGTTTGAGGATGGAGGAGAGATGCCAAGTCATGCATACACAATGGGAATTCGTACGATTATGCTTGCTAAGAAGATCCTTATGGTAGTAAGCGGAATTGATAAAGCAGAGATTCTTATGAAAGCATTAACCGGACCGGTTACTCCTTTGGTTCCGGCTTCAATTCTACAATTACATCAGGATTTTACGATTATAGCTGATGAAGACGCAATTACTTATATTAATGATAGTCTTATTACTCACAAGGAAAGTGATCTCCTTAGGGAAGAGCTCCAATAATCCGACGATATCATAGGCAGTTGTTATGGAGACGGCTTGCTACTGCTTTAATTATGAATAGAAAAGGAGGCATGAAGCATGTATCTGATTAATCATATTCAGAATATCGATCAAATTAGCCAATGTCCCTTATTTTTGATAAATAATTATCAGTGGTCGGGTCATTATAGGCCAAAGACCTTTGGTCAAATGGCAATTCTTGATGATAAGGAAGTGTTTATAACAATGACATCCTTTGAAAGCAATCCATTAAGAAACTTTATAAAGAACGATGATCCCGTATATAAAGACAGTGCGCTAGAGGCATTTCTGAATTTCAATCCCACAGTGAGAAAAGAATATTTGAATTTTGAAATGAACGCAAACGCTGCATTGCTCAGTGGTTTTGGTGAGAATAGAAATCGAAGCCTGTTGAGCGTAATATCGCAACATCATGCGATTTGCGATGCAGAAATAGCCAAGGATTATTGGAAGGTATGTTTGAGAATACCGATGGAACTAATCTGTGATGTATATCAGAGAGAGGAACTACAAAAAGGAGATATCATTACCTGTAACTTCTATAAAATATGTGAAGACCCAGAGATAGAACACTATGCAAGCTATGGATTGATTGACAGTCAGATGCCTGATTTTCATCTATCTGACTTTTTTCAAAAGGCGATAATCAAGTAGATATGATAAGAGGGCAGTCCGAAAGGTATTGTCATAAGTTGATATATTGGGTCAAATAGTCCTTAAAGAACAGAGTATATAGAAATTGATATGATACCTCATAGGTAATGTATTAAGTTAAGCAAAATAGAACGCTTACATCAATAAACGCAGATGTAAGCGTTCTATTTTTATATTTGCTATTTAAAAAAACTAGTTGAAAATTTGCAGCTTGGTCCTAAATCGAAGCCTGTGAATATTTTTGGTATGTATCTTGCAGAGGATATTGGAAGCATTGTCAGATCCTAAGGAGTATGTGTACACACGATTACTGTTAATTTATGAAACCTTCAACATTATTCTTAAGAAGTTCTTAATAGCATTGATTTCATCCTTAATACCACCCTAATAAGATCTTCGTTATAATAAAGATGCTTAAGCATAATACAGTAACGAGTAGACGTGTTTGGAGGGGTTTCACTATTTGAGCAATCCATAGACGTGTTTATATCAATTGAATAGGAAGTGATAAAGAATGAATGTTGTATTAATAATTTCTGCTTTTATAGGGGTTATGTTATTGGGTTATTTATTCTATGTTTTATTTAGAGGAGAGAATTTATGAGTATGATTTGGTTACAAGATATTATTTTTCTTATTATACTGATTGGATTATCGATTCCACTGGGTAGCTATATGTATAAGGTTATGACAGGGCAAAAGGTATTGATTACACGTATTGTAGCGCCTGTTGAAAAGGGGATATATCACCTGTTAGGTATCCCAGAAGAGAATGAAATGAGTGCGAAACAATACACTAGGAGCGTATTTGTATTTTCAGGCATTGGATTATTGGCATTATTTATATTACTGTTATTACAGGGATTGCTGCCATTTAATCCGGAGAGCATGAAACCTGTTAGATGGGATCTGGCCTTTAATACTGCAGCAAGTTTTATAACCAATACCAATTGGCAGGCATACGCAGGTGAAACCACCTTATCTTATTTTACACAATCAATCGGATTAACGGTTCAGAACTTTATATCAGCAGGAGTGGGAATTGCAGTGCTTTTTGCTTTGATCCGAGGGTTCACCTTTAAAAATAAAAAGACAATAGGTTGCTTTTGGCATGACTTAACGAGAGTGGTTTTATATATTTTGCTTCCTCTTTCCTTTGTATTAGCAATCGTATTGGTATCTCAGGGTGTGGTACAGTCGTTATCTGGCTATGTCAATGTATCTACTTTGGAAAAGGGAGCATCGCAGATTATTCCTATAGGACCTGCAGCAAGTCAAATTGCGATAAAACAGTTGGGTACCAATGGCGGAGGATTCTTTGGAATGAATTCAGCATATCCACTAGAGAATCCAACGTCACTATCCAATTTACTACAGTTGCTATCCATCCTGTTAATTCCCGCCGCTCTATGTATTTCTTTTGGTAAGGCGGTAAAGAATTCAAAGCAGGGAAGAACAGTCTTATTAACCATGTTAATCTTATTTGTTGCTGCACTTGCCATGGTTACTGTTAGCGAGAAATTCGGCGCCCCTTCTTATCAAGGTGTGAGTGGGATCGGTAATATGGAGGGAAAAGAAGTAGGTAACGGGATTGGGAGTTCTGCGCTATGGGGAACCGCCACTACCGCGGCTTCAAATGGTTCAGTGAATTCCATGCATGATAGTTTTACTCCCATTGGAGGCATGATCATGATGTTTTTGATGCAGCTAGGCGAAATTGTGTTTGGTGGCGTAGGGAGTGGATTGTATGGAATGATTGCATTTATCATTCTTACCGTATTTATAGCTGGTTTAATGGTAGGGCGTACCCCCGAGTATCTTGGAAAGAAGATTGAACCCTTTGATATGAAAATGGTTTGTTTGATTATACTAGCACCTCCTCTTTTAACTCTTTTGGGGACTTCAGTTGCAGTAATGCTCCCGCAGGTTACCACATGGCTAACGAACTCAGGAGCACATGGATTTTCAGAAGTTCTCTATGCGTTCTCATCCTTGGCGAATAATAACGGAAGCGCCTTTGGTGGATACAATGCTAATACCGTGTTTACCAATGTTGTAGGAGGAGTAATCATGATAGTGGTTCGATTTTTACCGATGTTTGCAACGCTTGCACTTGCGGGAAACCTTGCGAATAAGAAGACTGTTTCTGCATCAGAAGGGACACTATCAACAAGCAATACTATGTTTGTAGGTTTGTTAATATCAATCATTTTTATTATAGGTGCATTAAGCTTTTTACCTGCATTGGCGCTTGGACCGATTGCAGATTATTTTACAATATTGAAATAAGGTGGTCATATGAATAAAAAAAATAAGAATGAAATATGGATGGATGCAATAAAGCAATCCTTTGTAAAGCTTTCACCACGCATTCAAATGAAAAATCCGGTCATGTTAGTAGTGTATATAGGTTCTATTATGACAACGATTTTATATATTCTAAGCTTTTTCGGTATAAGAGATGAAAATGCCGGTTATACACTTGCTATCGCATTGATTTTATGGTTTACGGTTTTGTTTGCTAATTTTGCTGAGGCAATCGCAGAAGGCCGCGGTCGTGCGCAGGCGAATTCTTTACGAAGTGCACGAAAAGATGTGAAAGCCAGAAAATTAAAATCACAGGATAATCATAGTGATTATACAGAAGTACTGTCTAATACTTTAAAACGAGGAGATATCTTTTATGTAGCAATCGGAGATCAGATTCCGATGGATGGAGAGGTTATCGATGGAGTCGCTTCTGTGGACGAAAGTGCCATTACTGGAGAATCGGCACCGGTAATCCGGGAGTCCGGCGGTGATCGTAGCGCTGTAACCGGCGGAACGACTGTAATATCTGACTGGTTGGTAGTAAGAGTTACAGCAGAGGCTGGAGAAAGCTTTCTTGATAAGATGATTGCCATGGTTGAAGGTGCTTCCAGAAAGAAGACTCCCAATGAAATCGCTCTTCAGATTCTATTGGTTACATTGACAATTATTTTCCTAGTAGTAACCGCAACCTTACTCCCGTTCTCTGATTTTGCAAGCAGACAGGCGGGTAATGGTAAGGCAATTTCGATAACAAACATTATAGCCTTATTGATATGTCTGGCACCCACTACAATCGGAGCGTTGTTATCTTCCATCGGAATTGCGGGAATGAGCCGATTAAATCAAGCGAATGTACTTGCAATGAGTGGCCGTGCCATTGAGGCAGCCGGAGATGTGGATGTACTTTTACTCGATAAAACCGGAACAATCACATTGGGAAATCGTCAGGCAAGTGAATTTATCCCAGTCAAAGGAGTCCAGGAAAAAGAGCTTGCTGACGCCGCACAACTTTCATCAATTGCGGATGAGACAGCAGAGGGCCGCAGCATTGTTGTATTGGCGAAAGAGAAGTTCGGTATACGCGGGAGAGAGTTAAATAAATTGAATGCCACTTTCATAGAATTTTCAGCTAAAACCAGAATCAGCGGTGTGGATTTTCTAGGCAATGAAATTCGTAAAGGTGCAGCAGAGGCGATTAAAAATTACGTACTCGAACAGGGAGGAAGGTATCCTGAAGAATGCAATGAGATAGTGAAAGACGTTGCTGGAAAAGGCGGTACACCGCTAGTTGTCGCTGCTAACGGTAAAGTATTAGGAGTAATTTATCTTAAGGATATTGTTAAGAATGGAGTCAAAGAACGTTTTGATGATTTGAGAAAAATGGGTATCAAAACGATTATGATAACCGGTGATAATCCAATGACGGCAGCAGCGATTGCGGCTGAAGCAGGGGTTGACGATTTTCTTGCCGAAGCGACTCCGGAGGCAAAGTTAGCTTTAATTCGTGAATATCAAGCCACGGGACATATGGTCGCAATGACAGGAGATGGTACGAACGATGCACCAGCCCTTGCACAAGCGGATGTGGCTGTTGCCATGAATTCGGGTACGCAAGCGGCGAAAGAAGCAGGAAATATGGTGGATTTAGATTCTAGTCCAACCAAGTTGATTGATATTGTACGAATCGGAAAACAGCTTTTAATGACCAGGGGAGCACTAACCACTTTTAGTGTAGCTAATGATGTGGCAAAATATTTTGCTATCATTCCGGTTTTGTTTTTTGGTATATTCCCTGAATTAACTGCACTTAATTTTATGGGTCTGACCAGCAGTAGGAGTGCAATTTTATCAGCGATTATCTATAATGCACTCATTATTGTTGCACTGATACCATTGGCGTTAAAGGGTGTAAAATACAGAGAACTTCCAGCCAGTAAGTTACTTTCCAGAAATCTTCTTGTTTACGGACTAGGTGGGATTGCTGCTCCATTTGTAGCAATCAAATTAATTGATATTATTCTGACCATATTTGGTCTTGCGTGAGGTGTAATAATATGAAAAAAATCTTAAACGAATTTCGTCCTGCAATTATTTGTCTTTTGATATTTACGATTCTGTGTGGTGTGGTATATACTGGTGTTATTACAGGAATAGCACAAGTGTTTTTCCATAACAAAGCAAATGCAAGTATTATAACAGTAGAATTAAAAGACGGTAATGAAATAAAAATTGGTTCAGAACTCATAGCGCAAGAGTTTACAAAAAAGGAGTATCTGATCGGCAGACCATTAGGTACCTCCAATCTATCGCCTACGAGTAAGGAACTTCGTCAAGTAGTGGAAGAAAGAATTAATTGGTGGCATGATTTTGACCCTGATAATGTCGCTGATATACCGATGGATCTTATTTATTCCTCGGGAAGCGGGGTGGATCCGAATATATCGGTGGATGCGGCACTATACCAAGTCAAACGAATTGCACAGGAACGTGGTCTAGAGGAAAAGAAGGTTGAAGATATCATAGCCAGGTATACTACAGGCAGATTCCTTGGTATTTTCGGCGAACCGACGGTCAATGTTCTAAAAGTTAACCTCGCTTTGGATGAAAAATTATAAGTATGATTGAGGGGATAATTTATGGATGGATATAGTGACAATCGTCCTGATCCGGACTTGTTATTAAAAAGTATATCAATAGATAAAAAAGGCCGCGGGAAATTAAAGATATTTCTAGGTTATGGTGCAGGAGTAGGGAAGACCTATGCAATGCTGGATGAAGCGCAGGAGCAATTAAAGAACGGATTAAATGTTGTAGTCGGGTATGTGGAACCACATACCCGTCCGGAGACTCTTCAGCTGCTAGACGGATTACCTTCGATTCCTCCAATCAATATTGAGTATAAAGGCATACAACTGAAGGAGTTTGATCTGGAGTCGGTGCTAACAAGAAAACCGGATATTGTTCTGGTTGACGAGCTTGCACATACGAATGCCGTAGGGGTACGAAATCGAAAGAGATATCAGGATATTGAAGAATTATTGAATGTCGGAATCGATGTATATACTACGGTCAATGTCCAACATATAGAGAGCTTGAATGATGTTGTGGAGAACATTACAAAGGTATCTGTGAAAGAGACAATTCCGGATTATGTATTTGATCAAGCTGATTTGGTAAAATTAATTGATATCGCTCCAGAAGAATTATTGAATCGATTCAGCGAAGGTAAAATTTATCGACCGGAACGAGTTGAAACAGCAAAACAGAATTTTTTTACGAAGGAAAATTTGCGTCTGTTGCGTGAGATAGCGTTGAGAAAAGTTGCCGAACGCATTAGTAATGAAAATCAAAATGATTATGTTCATACAGAAAAAACGATTAGTCAACGCTTCCTTGTGTGTATTAGTCCATCTCCGTCCTCGGCCAAATGCATACGCTGGACAGCCAGAACGGCAGAAACATTTCATGCACCCTGGACTGTTCTATATGTAGAAACACAGGATAATGTTGTGTTAACAGAGGAGCAGCAGAAGAATATAAGAAATCATATGGATCTGGCAGCGCGGCTGGGAGCTCAAATTGTTACGTTGAATGGTATTGATATCTCTTCTGCCATTATTGAATATGCCAAAATTTCAGGTATAACGAATATAGTGATAGGTAAAAGCCGAAAGAAGAAAAGCATCAAAAGCCTGTTTCAGACAGATTTAGAGGATATGCTAATTCAAAGCCTAAGGAATACGGAAATATATATCATTCCGGATAATGACGCGACGAATGTTTATAAGAAACCAAAGCAGTTCAAATGGAGGGAGAATTTCTATTTTACCTGGAGAGATACTTTTAGGAGCCTGGTATTATTGTTTCTAGCTACACTGGTATGTTTGATTTTACAAAGATTAAACATAGGTGAGCAAAATATTATAATGGTGTATATTCTATCCGTATTGATGATATCAAGGTTCACAATAGGGTATGCTTATGGAATAGTTTCTTCTATCCTCAGTGTATTGGTTTTTAATTTCTTTTTTGTAAAACCCTATTATACCTTTACCGCAATTCAACCTGGTTATCCAATTACATTTTTAATCATGTTAATTGTGGCATTACTCACAAGTACTATGGTATTTCGAATCAAGACGCAAGCAAAGGTTGCGATTAATCGAGAAAGAAAAACAGAGATATTATATGAGATAAATAAGAAGCTTCTTGTAACCAGAGGATTGAATAACATTATTGAATTGACCAATGATTATATTACCTCTATCTTTGATAGAAGTGTTATTTTTTATTCCGAGGATCCGGTAAATGGAAGCAAAGGTTTATACCGACAGCCGTCACAAACTGATGTGAATTCTCCAACGTTAACAACAAAGGATGAAGAGGCCGTTGCCCATTGGGTTTTCGTAAATAAAAAACGTGCCGGTTCAGGAACTGACACCCTCATGGGAGCAAATGGCTTTTATATGCCAATCATGTCACAGGGAATGGTGCTTGGTGTACTCGGTATATCCTGTAATCGTGATAATCCGTTAAACCACGAAAATAGATCCTTCTTAAGAATGATTGCTTCGCTGGTGGCAATGGCATTAGAAAGACAACGATTATCGGATGAACAAAGAAATATTATGGTCGAGACAGAAAAAGAAGTCATGCGAAGCAATCTGCTCAGAGCGATTTCACATGATTTACGTACTCCGCTTACAGCGATTTCAGGCGCATCCTCTGCAATATTGGAGAATAAGCAAACGATGGATGACGCAACCCACGATAAGTTATTGTTCGATATCAAAGACGATTCTCAATGGTTGATCCGAATGGTAGAAAATCTTTTATCCGTAACTCGTATTAGTGAAACAGCAGCGAATCTATCAAAAACCACTCAAGCAGTGGAAGAAGTAGTATCGGAGTCGCTGTCCAGAGTGAAAAATAAGTATCCGGGATATAACGTTTCGGTAAAAGTACCGGAGGAATTGCTTTTAGTGCCAATGGATGCTACCTTAATTGAGCAGGTGATTATTAATATACTTGAAAATGCGATAAAACATTCTACAAGAGATGCTTTGATTGAATTTATCGTTACAAGGGATAAGGAAAATGCAATATTTGAAATTAGTGATAATGGTACCGGCATTTCACCGGATGAATTGCCTAAATTATTTGAAGGCTATTCTTCCGGGAAAACGAAGAATCCCGATTCCTCAAGGGGAATGGGAATTGGCTTATCAATTTGTCGATCAATCATACAAGCCCATGGAGGAATAATAGAAGCAGAAAATAAAAAGGAAGGTGGAGCGAAGTTTCGCTTTACATTACCAATGGGAGGAAGTGAAGACGTTGAATATAAAACAACTTATATTGATTGTGGAGGACGAGAAGGGGATCAGTAACTTTATGTCGTCAATCCTGGAATCGAATGATTATCAGGTTCTAAAGTGTACCAATGGAATGGAGGCGATATCGCTTACAGCCAATCGATCACCAGATTTGATTTTGCTGGATTTGGGTTTGCCAGACATGGATGGTGTGGAGGTATTGGCTAAAGTCCGTGAATGGTCACAAGTTCCAATTATCGTTGTAACAGCCCGCGGTAATGAAACGGAGAAAGTAAAAGCACTGGATTTGGGAGCGGATGATTATGTCACTAAGCCATTTGGAACCTTAGAACTTCTAGCGCGTATTAGAACCGCGATCAGACATAAACAAAAAGGATATAATCCTTTAGAAACAGATAAAATCCGTATTGGTGATCTCGTATTAGATATCGTGAAGCGAAAAGTTACAATGAAAGATGAGGTAATCCACTTAACACCGATTGAATATAGAATACTAGTCATTCTCATGCAAAATGCAGGAAAAGTATTGACTCTGGACTTTATTAGTAAAGAAATATGGGGTCCTTATACCAATGAACATAATGCATTGCGGGTCAATATGGCAAATATAAGGCGTAAAATAGAAGCAAATCCTGCAGAACCCAAGTATATTCATACAGAAGTCGGAGTCGGTTATCGGATTGTGGATGAGATTTAGGGGAGTGGTGGTTCGGATATATAATTTAATAATGAGTTCCATATCATATAAGAGATTAGTTGATATGGAATTTTTTTATATGATAAAAACAATTAGCATTCAAATAAGGTTAGAGGGTCATAAGTCGACTTTAGTGTAAAAATGAATGTGAGTGCATATATATACATATGACTTGCTTTGCCCAAATACGATACAGTACAATTGCATGAGTCTGGTTTGTACATCTGCACATATATGCACTCATATTCATAGATTTATGTTGTGAATGACGTATGACACCCTGGTCAAATAAAACAGTTATAATAATATATTACTAATACATTACTAATAATTACCATAATTTGTTTGACATATATTGTTATAAATTGTAATATTATATATATTATGTCATTGGAGCTATTCAAATGAAATCAATCAGATTAAATTAATATTAGTGTTAATAATCTACATATGTCATTTTAAGAAGGGATTGATATTATTGTCTGCATTTCGAAGTAAACTGACCCTACGACGTAGGGAGGCACTCACTGGACTCGCATTCGCTGCTCTACCACTAGCAGGTTTCTCAGTATTCTATATTGTTCCGTTCGGTATTACAATCTGGCGCACATTGTCCGATTATGGAGGCACTCACTTTGTTGGCTTGACGAATTACGTCAACGTTTTTGGTAGTAATGCGTTTCAACTGGCAGTGGGGAATACCTTAAAATTTATTACCTTGGGAGTGGTATGTCTACTGGTACTATCACTTGCAATTGCATTGCTTCTGAACAAAGGACTTAAGGGTACGGATAGCTTCCGAGCGACGTATATCCTGCCACTTGTCCTACCTACGGCCTCAGTAATTATGGTGTTTCGGATTTTGTTCGACAACGGCGGTATTATCAATTATGTGCTGAGCAACCTTGGTTTGCATTCAGTTGATTTTCTTTATAGTGGTAATACATTCTGGGTACTCTTACTTTTATACATATGGAAGAATATTGGTTATGGTATTATTTTAATGGTCAGCGGACTGACACAGATTCCCAAGGAATATTATGAGGCAGCTAAGGTGGACGGTGCGGGGGGATTTTACCGGTTATGGAAGATCACTCTACCGCTGTTGTCACCGACCATTATGTTCGCGACCTTATTTGCAATCATGTTCGCCTTCAAGGCGTTTCGCGAGGCGTATGCCCTGGCTGGGGATTACCCAGATAACAGTATTTATATGCTTCAGCATTTTATGAGCAACAACTTTGCACACCTGAATTACACACGGCTATCTGTCGCCGCAGTGATGACGTTCTTGGTGATTGTAGGGATTGTTTGGCTGCTGTTTTGGCGGAAGTTTAGAGAGGGGGCAGATGTTAATTGAGAGATAGAAAGGTTAACTACAAGATTCTAATCTACATAGTCCTTGCACTACTTGCCATTGTTTCGTTATTTCCACTTTTGTATACAATTGCGAATTCGTTCATGGGTGCGGAAGAATATTCGCACTATTATGACCAGCTTTCGTCTAACGTTACGGCATCCAATCCGTTTCATCTCATCCCTGACTGGATCACCCTGTCAGGTTATTGGGATGTATTCTTGTCTCGCCCCGATTATTTAATAAAATTATGGGTGTCGTTATTCCTAAGTACGACAATCTTGCTCGGGCAATTGATCGTGGCAGTGTTAGGAGGGTACGCTTTTGCTCGCTTTCGCTTCCCCGGTCGCGATATCTTGTTTTTTATCGTGGTTTTGTTGATGATGCTACCCTATCAAGTTACCCTTGTGCCAAATTATATGGTTCTGGATCACATGGGGTTGATCAACAACTATGCTGCACTTATTCTGCCGGGTGTGTTCTCAGCATTTGGCTTGTTCCTCATGCGACAGGTGATGGTGCTTCTACCAAATTCTATCTTTGATGCGGCGAAAATCGACGGTGCCGGCGCTTTGAAGTCTCTTTGGAATATATGCCTACCAAACTGCAAGCCAGGGGTGGCGGCACTGATGATTTTAAGTTTTGCGGATAGCTGGAATATGATGGAACAACCACTTGTATTCTTGAAGGATTTTTATAAATATCCGATGTCCTTGTTCTTAATGAACGTGAATACATCAAATCCCACATTAGGGTTTGTCTGTGGAGTGCTATCTGTTTTGCCATTAATGTTATTATTTATGAGATTTAAAGATGAAATGATTCAAGGCATTGAGTATTCGGGGGTGAAATAATGAAAATAAAGAATAAGGTTACGATAATATCAATTGTTCTGCTCGCTGTTCTAGTTACCTTTACATTCGTATCTCGAACGATTTATCACAAAAGCTTACCTCTTGTGACTGCCGTCACAGTGAATGGTGGAAGCATTACACTGTCAGCTGATTCCATTGGTACGATTGAATATCCGGAGGCAAAGAAACTAGGTTCTGCTGGAACATGGACAGTAAATAGCGTGAAGGTGAAGGATGGGGAAAAGGTATCTAAGGGCGATGTATTATGTACATTCGACACGAAGGCCTCGAATATCAACATACAAACCCTGCAACTTAATGTTCTGATACAGAAGGTAGCTTTGGAGAAACAAAAGCAGAATACTGGCAAAAGCAAGCTTACCTCATTGCAAGAGGCATTGAACAAGAAGCAAAAGGATGTGATATATCAGCAAGTGATTACGAAGACACAATTGAATATTGCACAGGAACAGCTTGATCTGGCAATCTCACAGGCTCCACCTGCGGATGGTCTGGTTGCTCCGATTGATGGGTTGGTATATGGTTTAACTGTTAAGTCAGGTACAACTGTGCAGCCTGGGGAGATTATCGTTTGGATTGTTCCAAATGATTCGAAAGCAATGTTAACGTTCAAACTTCCTTCCGATAAGGGTGGGTCATATGGTCCAGACGCGGTCATAGAGGCAAAGTTGGAGACCCTGGTTACGGAAGAAGATAAAAAAATCAAATACCAGCAGGAAACTGTGTATGGTGTTGTTAAGAATTGTGTTCTAAGGGGTGAATCCTGGGAATATAAAGTTGAATTGGATAAATTAAAAGGACAGCCGGTAGCAGGACAGGATGTTCCCCTTCAAGTATCAAACGATATCGTAGGCGCGGGTCAATTCGTTATCCCAATTGGTTGCCTGTTCAACGATGGCAATGGCGGAAAGTGCGTGTATGTGATAGAAGAGCGTAAGGGTTTATTTGGTTTGGAAAATTACGTAACAGGTCAAACGGTGAGTGTTATTTCCGATAATGGGAAATCAGCATTGGTTAGCGGGAAGATTGATGTTAAACAAGTGCTTGCAAATAACCCATCGCGACCAATCTTTGCAGACTCAGTTGTTAGTCGCCGGAATTATTAAGTCAAACATGAAGTTTCAATAGTTTGATTTAAAAGTATATAATATATCGGTAAGTTAAAAAGTGTGAGAATGTCACAGTTAATGAAATTGCTTAGCATAAATACAAGCGGTGGATGGAGGAGGATTAGGCATGTCAAAATCAGATATATTATCCAGCAAAAATATAAAGCAGTGGATAGTAGGTAGTTGTGCTACGTTGTTACTACTCAGTGCAATCATCGCTGGTAATCTAGTCGGATGCGGTAATAGTAAGGGTGTTAACACCATTGCAGACAAGAAGGTAGATTTAACACCGACCAATGAACTTGTATTGGATATTCCAAGGTATCGTTGGTTTCCTCAATACTATAAGGATGCCATAGAAGAATTCGAAGAGCAATATCCGGATGTTAAAGTAACGGTTAATCGTTTGGGTGATAAGGAAGACCACACGATGGAGCAATATCAGACGGCACTGACCAACGAACTAATGGCGGGAGCTGGTCCTGATGTTATATTAACGGATTATTTTACAAGTGATTTATATAAAACTATGGATACTGGTGCGTTCTTAAATCTATCATCAATCATTAGCGGTGACAAGAATTTCAATATGGGTGACTACAATAGCTCTATCATGAGTTCAGGCTATTACAAAGGAGGACAATATATTATACCGCTTGGATACACGGTGCAGATTAAAGTTGCAGAGCAATCGGGGTTGCATAAGATAGGGTTTGATATGAACAAAGTCACTGATTGTACCTCGTTCGTACGAGAAATTTCGAACTGCCTGCCTAAGGCACAAGAGAATCCGTTATTCAGGGGAATGTTTGATTGGCCTATTCTAACTCGGATGCTACGTGTGTCCGGAATATTATTGGTGGATGAGAAGACGAACACCGCCCTTCCTGACGAGGTAGCAATTCGTGCTTTTTGCGAGGCGTATCAACCGTATTATGATACAGACTATGATGATACCGATTATGGCGAATATACTGGTAGTCAATATGACTTATATTCACAGGGGATAATGCCATTTGGGTATACTAGTAATAATACGGATTGGATTTTTTACTATACCTATCTTAAAACAAAAAGCGGTAATCCAGTGGTGATAGCTCCAAAATCAGTTGATGGAGGGTTGCGAGCTACGGTAACCAATGGAGTGGCAATCCGATCCGGTTCTACCAATCAATTAAATGCCTGGAACTTTATTAAAATACTACTGTCCACGCAGCTACAAGAAAAACAACCAGGCAATGGCAGAATGGGATATCCGGTCAATACAGCTGCGTTGAAAGTACTACTTAACTCTTTTAAGACGATGGGTATCAGAGGCATTTCTAGTGGTGAAAATGGGAATGAGAAAGTTGATTTCTCTCTACTTACCTCTGAGGACATAGATCACTTTCAGACGACTTTAAATAGTGTTTCCAGTTGTACCTTGCTATGTGAACCGATGGAAAACTTATTTATGAAATGTATGGAACCATATTTTAAAAAGGAGAGAAGCTTAGATAGCTGTATGCAAGATCTTAAGAGACAGCTTAATCTCTATGTTTCAGAATAGGTTTGGATACAAGGAGAATAAATTCCAAATACTGTGAAATTCAAGGGCGTATCCGATGTCGAGTTTAGTAATATTGATCCCATCGCAACGATGCAGGAATTACGAAGGACTCAGAAAATACTCAATAGCAAGTAAGCGCTATCATTTATAGTAATGTAGGTGATGGCGCATTTTTGTAGTATAATATATTTAATTATTTCCAATAAGTACATAAGGACTACACACGAATACATTAGTATGTACATATTAGTGAGAGTGATGAAAGTATGAATTAGAGTTGTGAGTGATGAGATGGAATATAAACTGTTGGTTGTAGAGGATAAGAGTGATTTAAGATGAATAAACGCTGATTACTTTTGAAAAAAGGGTTTATAGTGAATATTGCGGTTAATGGTTGAGAAGATTCATGGAAGGAGGAGTTAAGTTGAAAAGGAAATATAAATTCTTTCGAATAAGCATATCCATTATTATTGTTCTTATATTTCTAGCAGGTATGTGCGGAATGACATATTTTAAGGCAGTAGATATCAGGGGAGATCTGCTAGCGCAGGCTCGGGATGCTGAAAACTATGTGTCTTCAAGTGTAATATATTATAGACGTTATCCAGAGGAGCGTGAAGCATATCAGAACGAGCTTAAGGAAATTCTAACGAAATATAAATATAGTGAGGATAATAATGCGGATTTTGCATCGTGGGGAGGTAGGGGGATATCAGTTTCAAATGATAAAGGAGAAAAAGCTATTTATTATATTGATACTCCGGAATTGTTTGCGTATGAGTCCTATGATGAAATGCCAAAATGTCAGGATATTGGATTTTATTCCATGGTTAAAAAAGTGGATGGTGAGTTATTAGCCCAATATCAGAATTTCATTATGATACATCTTATTGATAGAAGTAAAGATAGTACCGATCCTAATATTGATAATTCTAAATTTTTATTATTGAATGACAGTTTTACAGAGAAAACCGTACAGAAGATGACAAAAGACTGGTTGATATATAATTCGGATTTAAAAATTGAGATGGAGGGTACCTATGATGATATTTATCTTTACCCAAAAAATCTTAATCTTTATAATGATATGACGAACGAAAGAATAAATTATGTTTCTGATAAAAACTATAAAGTTGGTAAAAACAATATTGCAGATTGGATAATGGACAAAGAATTATGGATTCGAGATCCTAATATTTTGGGTGGACGGTACGGTGATTATAAGGATGGCAAAAAGCTCTACCAGGAAGCCTCTTCATTATGTAATGTCTTTTACAAAGAATTAGTGACCAAGAGTAATACAATAGACTCAAGGTACAGCGAAAATCTGTTTACCTCTTATGTAGGCTCGACGGGCTATATATCAGAAAAGCTTGCGGCTCCCTATGCTTTTGTTTTTCATCCGGTAGCGCTT
>Ga0302215_10000049_pt1 | contig 100438 bp, 82 predicted proteins | sample II_Fen_N3_1_FD_194580 | JGI IMG/M metagenome (GOLD analysis project Ga0302215, IMG submission 194580) | Peat permafrost microbial communities from Stordalen Mire near Abisko, Sweden - II_Fen_N3_1 | ecosystem: Environmental > Terrestrial > Soil > Wetlands > Permafrost | place: Sweden: Abisko... | reverse complement strand
ATGCAATTGTGCTTCACTTTTTAGGTGAAAGTTAAAATCAGAACAAAACCAGTAACAATGCGGTGCGAAGCACCGTTAGAAATAACTAGATGAATAATCTAGGTTTAAAGTGATATTTAATAACATATATTTAACTACATTATATAGATAATAAACAGAAATTTCAATAACACTTATTAGCCTGATTAACCTGATTAGGCTGATTTAACCTGATAATACAGCTTCCTAATCCTCCACGTGATAAAGTCACTGTCTATTCCATTATAATAATTTATAATTCCAAATTGTATATATCAGCACGTATCGTATAAAACGGCGCTGTTGATAAAATAAAAGTTTGGAGAATGATTATGAACAAGTTTTTTATGTTATGGAAAAAATATTCCTATTTACTTCTGATTGCCTTTATCCTCTGTAGTCTCTTTGATTTTCGCTTTGCTTTAGCCGCTGTAATTTGTATGGTTGCACCTTTGCTTGTGGCAATATTCCGCGGAAGATTCTGGTGTGGTAATCTATGTCCTCGAGGAACCTTTTATGATAATTTAGTTATAAAGATCAGTAAGGGAAAAACTATACCTAATCTTTTTAAAACAAACATATTTAGAGGGTTAATGGTAGGTTTTTTAATAACAATGTTTACGATTGGAATCATTCAAAACTGGGGAAATCTATATGGTATAGGTATGGTCTTCTACCGAATAATTGTTATTACAACCATAATTGGCGTTCTATTGTCCCTCTTTTTCAACCATAGAACCTGGTGTCAGATATGCCCAATGGGCACCCTTGCTGCTATAATATCAAAAACTAATAGAAAGAAAAAAGTACTGCAGATATCATCTAACTGTACCTCCTGTACATTATGTCAAAAGAAATGTCCTTTAGGAATTGTACCCTATAATTACAAAGGAAATCCACTTGATCATCAAGATTGTATTCAATGTGGCAAATGTGTTGCGATTTGTCCCAAAAATGCCATAGGTTATGATAAAATAAGTGAATAGATAATCATAAACAATAGTAAAATAGTAGTATGGAGGATAAATAATGGATGGATTAACCACAACACATATCAATTTTATATTAGTTTTTTTTGAAGGTGTCTTTTCCTTCATTTCTCCCTGTGTAATTCCCCTCCTTCCTGTATACATGGGTTATCTGGCCGGCAATACACAGAATAACCTCGAAGACGGTGGAAATCTTTATAATCGTAAAAAGGTGTTTTTCCATACCTTGTTTTTTGTGTTGGGGATTTCCTGTGCCTTTTTTACACTAGGTCTCTCCTTTACCTCACTTGGAGATTTCTTTCATAGTAACCGATTGCTCTTTACTAGGGTAAGCGGAATTCTCATTATCTTTTTAGGCTTGTTTCAGCTTGGAATTTTCAACTTTTCCTTCCTGCAAAAGGAGAGGAAATTTCATCTTAATTTAGAGAGTAAGCAAGTAAATCCATTTATTGCTTTTGTGTTGGGCTTCACTTTTAGTTTTGCTTGGACCCCATGTATTGGGCCCGCCTTATCCTCCGTTTTAATTATGGCTTCCGGAGCTAAAACATCACTTACCGGATATATATTGGTACTCGTTTATACTGCTGGGTTTATAATACCTTTCTTATTACTCGGTTTATTCACTACGCAGGCTCTTGAATTTTTAAAGCGCAAAAAGAAGTTATTGACTTATACCATTAAATTAGCTGGTATTGTTCTTATACTAATCGGAATTATCACTTTTACCGGCTTTATGAATGGTATATCAAGTTATTTGAACTCTAATATACCAAAGCAAAATACCTCTGTAAATAATACAGAGAACAGTTCCTCCAACTCTAATACAACATCTGGATCTGAGGTCTCATCCACACATCCTGGTATAGATTTCAGTTTATTTGATCAGTATGGTAATAAGCATAACTTATCTGAGTATAAGGGCAAAGTAGTATTTCTTAACTTCTGGGCGACCTGGTGCCCACCTTGTAATAAAGAACTGCCAGATATTGAAGCGCTATACAAAGATTATAAATCAAATCAAGGAGAGGTTATATTCATAGGTGTTACAAACCCCACCAGTGAAGAATATCCGAATAGTCAAGATATTGAAAAGAAAAAAATTCAAGAATTTCTTAGTGAAAAGGGATATTCCTTTCCTACCGTCTTTGATGAAACTGGAGACTTACTAAATAGCTACCAGATTAGTGCTTTTCCAACAACATTCATTATTAATAAAAAAGGGAATATAATTGGATATGTACCTGGTATGATGACAAAGGACATCATGAAAAATGTAATTAATCAAGCTCTCCAATCAACACAATAACTTAAAGTGGTTCATAAATGCTTGGAACAAGAAGCTTATCATGATATAAAAATCCCGCAAGACTGATGTAACTGAACCACCTCCATAAGCTAAATTTCTAGTTTATGGGGGTGGTTCAGCTTTTTAATTCTTGCGAGATTTTGCTATCATTACAATTCCTACAATAATTGCTACACATACTATTCCAGCAACCAAAAGTAATATATTATATCCACTGGTTTGTTTTTTAACAGCTGTCACGGCATCGTTAACTGATTGTTTGATTCCATCAATATTTTTATCAAAATAAAAAGTAGCATAATTGGATTTTGCTAAGGAATAGTTTCCTGTTTCCTTAGAATTAATAATACAATTACCGCTCTTATCCATAGCGAATATCTGAATAACATTTTGAATTTTACTACTAGATACTAAGGCCCCTGCAGGTATCTTGCAAACTGCCTGTCCTTTCTTAACCTTTGCTATATACTTGTGGGATCCATTTACTAATAACGTTACAGATGTTATATTGGGATTCAACACTCTTGCTGTTATTTCCACATAATTACTTACTGCCATTTTATCGATTTTTGTAATTGATAATTCCGTACTTGTAGAATAATAACCGAGGGAAGGAAGTAGAGTATCCAAGCTCTCCATTTGTTCATCCAACCACTGAACACGAGCTGTAATAAAATCTTTTAGATTTACAATTGATTCTTCAAATCCAACTCCTTGATACTTTTCGTAAGTATATCCCCATTTTGCATCATTCGCTGCAGCTGCAAGCCTATAGTTCTCACTGTAAGTATCTATCTTACCACCCTCTTTAATCAATCCCTCAATTATCGTGCGATTTTTCTTATAACTTTCATACACTCTAACAAGAAAATAAGGATCTCTAATTAAGTAACGATTCCACTGGACTGATTGATAATATTGATCCATAGCAAAGTAACTACTTGTGGTATACCACTGTGTAGGAAACCATGTATTACGGTCAGATCGATTAATATTGCCCCATGCCCACTCAAAATCTGATACCGGTCCCATATGAAACAGCCCATCAATATCCTTATATATAACATTGTTTTTCATACTGTCCCAATTCATAGAAAACTCACTTACAATAAAATTTTGTACAAGTGAATCCATATCAAATAAATCACTATAATACTTCCCATCATATTCTGGAGCCGAGAAATCGCTTATCTGATAACCCGAATTCTTGTTACCACCTTTTCTATTTACCGCCATATATTTATCCGCTTGATCATGAAAAGCAAAATCCGCACTATGTAGTGCATGTTCAAAGCTTTGTATATAAGTCTTAATATTATTATAGAGGGTATAGTTTGTTATGGCATTCTGGGGTTCTTTAAAATAAAAAGGCTGTGCATAATTCGTGATTAAAGAGGACGCAATTCTTTTATCAAATGCTAACGAATCCATTTCTAATAAAACTCCACCTGTTGGTGCCGGTAACTCGATGAAATCAGTAATTATATAGGTCTCAGGAGTTCCATCTGCATTTATATCATAGCGAAAGGTATATGGACTTGTAATCCAACTCAAATTCTTACACATTGACTCCCGCATATTTTTCTTAAGGCTATTTATTTCATCTTCGGTAAGCGTTAGATTATTTACAACATTATTACTTTGCACTTGTGTACTTTTCGCACTCATAACCTGATCTACAATTGCATTTGCTGCCTCGCCAGCTGCATCTTCCCAATTATAAATATCAACTTTTTCACTATCTATATTGACTGGTTCGCAAAGCTGGTACACACCATAATACACATTATTAAATACTAGTACTACATTCTCTGATTTCAAATATACTTCCATACCAATGTCCTTGGAAAATTCATATAACAATTTATTGCGAAGTAAAGTATGGTCTATATCATTAGAAAGTAACTCCCAATTATTATGCATACCTAGGCCTAGCAAATTAGCTTTTTCACCCAACTTAATATTAAAAGGCCGTTTCTCCAATGATTTTGCTGATTTATCTCTTAACTTTATATTGATTTCTCCGCGATATAGTTGTTTATCTTTGGTATAAGATTTACTTCCCTGCATACCCATGGTTGCATCCGAAAAATCTTCCCCAACCCCGTTATATCCTAACTCGTTATTGATATAAACAACCGGAAGTGAACTAAAATAAATAGAAGCTGTAAGACTTTCATCTTCTACCAAGGATACTGTAATTAACTTTTCTTCATCCTCTACCTTGGGTGTATAATAATTCTCATTGGTCGAAAAGGCCTGCTTACTACCATCAGGTGAAGTAATCACCCAGTTTAATATAGCGTCCTCCGGTACATTTTCCACCGTTAAGGGAACCCCGACTTCCACCCATTTATTTTCAAAAGATAAACCATTTTGAACTTCAGAAGTTATGGCCATTTTATTTGTCATGCTTTTTTCTTGATTATTAGGTTTTTGCGTAGCCAATACTGTTCGTTCCGTTGTTACAAAAAAAGAAAATATTAACCCAATAAATATAATTTCACTTATGAGTAAAATAAATTTGTATTTATATTTATATTTAACGTATCTTATCATAACTTCGCTCCATTTATCATTATTTACACTCGTTTCTTGCTTTTTCATTTATGCTTCTATATAATATTAAATATATTTAAATATTTATTATTTAGTAATATTGAAAGGACTTATCCTAATGAATAAAACGAAACGTATTTCCGCTATAATCGGCATTATCCTATTAGTTGCTTTATATTTGTTAACCCTTATTTCAGCTATAATCGGAAACAAATATACGAATGGTTTATTCCTTGCCTGTTTATTTTCATCATTTTTTATTCCAGTTACCATTTATGCTATTATGCTAATTTACAGATTAACGCACAAAACAAATGATGTATTTAGCCCATCCTCTAACGAAGTGGACGAGGACGAAACCTCACTATAATGATGCATTATTCCTTTTTAATTTTCTTAAAGTACTCTTTGATTTGTTTCTCATATCCATTATCAGAAGGATTATAAAATACTCTATCCTTAATTTCATCAGGAAGATATTGTTGCTTCACATAATGGTTCTCAAAGTCATGGGCATATTTGTAACCAAGCCCATGACCCAACTTTGATGCTCCTTTATAATGCGCATCCATCAGATATGCTGGTATTGTGGCAGTTTTTTCATTCTCAATAACCCGTAAAGCATCATCAATTGCACAGATAGAAGAATTACTCTTAGGAGCGCAGGCGACATAGGCTGCTGCCTGAGCCAATACTATTCTCGCTTCCGGCATGCCAAGTCGTTCAACTGCAAGCGCTGCATTTGTTGCAATAACAAGTGCATTCGGATCTGCATTCGACACGTCCTCTGCAGCACATATCATAATTCTCCTTGCTATAAAGGCAACCTCTTCCCCCGCATAAAGCATTCTAGCCATATAATAAATTGCAGCATTGGGATCTGACCCTCTCATGCTTTTTATAAAAGCCGAAATTGTATCATAATGGTTGTCTCCATTTTTATCATATCTTAATACTCTTTTTTGAATACACTGGGAAGCAACAGACAGGGTAATATGAATCAATCCATCTTCGGAGCGCTCCGTCGTTAATATACCAAGCTCAATCGCATTTAACGCTGCTCGAGCATCTCCATTTGACAAATCAGCAAGAAATTCTAATGCATCCTCCTCTACTATCGCCTGGTATACTCCCATTCCTTTTACTTTGTCTTCAACTGCCCTTTTTAATAGTATTTTAATATCTTCCTTATCGAGTAATTTCAATTCAAAAATAATAGAACGAGATAATAGCGCTGAATTCACTTCAAAATATGGATTTTCTGTCGTCGCACCAATTAAAACTATCGTACCGTCCTCTACAAAGGGAAGCAAATAATCCTGTTGACTTTTGTTAAACCGATGTATCTCATCAATAAATAAAATTGTTTTTTTTCCATACATTCCAAGATTATTCTTGGCTTCCTCCACTACTGCTTCCATATCCTTTTTTCCTGATGAGGTTGCGTTGATCTGAGTGAAAATCGAGCTAGTAGTGCCAGCGATGACTTTAGCCAACGTAGTTTTACCTGTCCCGGGAGGACCATAGAATAAGATAGAGCTAATCTTATCGGCCTTAATTGCCCGGTAAAGTAATTTATCTTTTCCAATTATGTGACTCTGCCCAACTACCTCCTCTAAAGTAGACGGACGTAGCCTAGAAGCCAAAGGTGCTTCCTTTTTCATCGTATTAACTCTCATATAGTCAAATAAATCCATGCTTTCCTCCATTCTGCCACGAGGGAAATAATAAGTTCCTATTGAACTACTAATAAGTATTGAAAATAATAATAATATGTGCATAATAAAATAAGAATTATGTAAAAGACTGAAAGGAGTTTCCAATGAGTTTACCAAAGGATCCAATCATATTATTAAGCTATATTAATACAAAACTGCGAGATAACTATTCCTCATTAGACGAACTGTGTAAGGATTTGGATTGCAATAAAAATCAAATCATCTCAGCCCTTGGGTGTATAGATTATTGCTATACCCACGAACTAAATCGATTTACTCCTAATTAATCATTCGTGTTTTCTTCCTTGAGGTAAGTTTCACTACTCCAATTGCAATTAATGTAAATAACACAGACCCGGTCGCAGCACCAAGGGTGTCCAGTGCAACATCCTTAAACATTCCTGCTCTTCCCTGTACAAAGGTTTGATGAAACTCATCAATGGATGCATTCAAAAAAGATAATAATATCGGCAGTATGATAAGCCGTTTTCGCCAGGTACCAATTACTAACAAATGAAATGCAAACGCAATACTAAGTATTGTGTACTCACAAAAATGAGCTGATTTACGAACGATATGATTTATATTGCCCATAATATATAGCTTTTCCTCACCACTATATTGTGTTTGTGTTATTTTTTCATACATTGTGAATATTTTGTCCGCTATCTTCAAGCTACTTGCATTAGAATCATCTGCCGGTTTTGATGAATATAAAAATATCATGATTATAATGACCACAGCAGGAATCCACGATATATATTTAAGTTTCATATATTCCTCCGCCAATAATTAGCGATTACTAATATTGTAATTAATTGTTGAACATTTTTATGATATCATAAAACATAACATTATGGCAACCTCAGTGAAGAAGTTCACTTATTATTTATGATATATACGAAAGGAGTTTTTAGAATGACAGAATCCTTTATGACCATTATCGAGGGTGGATCCGGAGAGGTGTTGATTAAAAAGTCCAGATTCATTGCAACTGTATACCCAGTTTCAACGGAAGAAGAAGCCATTTATTTTATTGATGATCTCAAGAAAAAATTCTGGGACGCCTCTCATAATTGTTATGCATATATCATTGGAACGGAAAAACCTATCCTTAGGTGTTCTGACGATGGTGAGCCAAGTAAAACTGCTGGAAGACCCATGTTGGATGTTCTTCTCCATCATGAGCTGACCAATCTAGTAATCGTAGTAACTCGCTATTTTGGCGGTACTCTACTTGGTACGGGTGGTTTAGTGAAAGCTTATCAATCCGCTGCGATAGAAGGTCTTAATAATTGTATCATTATTAAAAAAATATTAGGGAATAAAATACAGATTACAACAGACTATAATATGATAGGAAAAATTCAATATTATTTAAATCAAGATCATATTACAATACTATCCTCCGAATATACCGATATTGTTCAGTTGACTATACTTGTACCTCCAACACAACAAGATTATTGTACAAAAAAAATAGCCGAACTTACAAACAATTCAGCTACTTTAATGATGAATGGTTATGTTTACTTCACAAATTTAAATAGTGAAGTAATTCTGTTTTAATATTCTATGCCCTTAAAGTGACAAGCTCGTCCACTATTTCTGCCATAGAAATAGGAGTTACTTGATATTGGCATAGCTCTTTTAAAATTGAGATTACATGATCTTTAGAAGAAGATATTCCTGCAATCTCGTCTGTCTCGGTAACACTATCCAGATACTTAGTTATCCGTATCCCATAATATGGAAGTTTTTTGTTGAACTCTGAAATTCTCTCTGTCAGACAATAATCCAACTTCATCACTCTTTCATCTTCCAGTGTTACCTCATTGCTAAATAGTAACTCTTTCATCTTACAACATCCCCCTAAACTTTATAAAACAATAAAATAACTGACAAATCTCATTATACACAGATAATACATGAAAATAAAGAATATTTAGACGCACTATTTTATAACATTCGTTTATTTTCGACATATGTTCACGATTCGTGAAGTTTGTTTTATAATTTTTACTAATTTTATTGATTTCATAAACTATTCAATATATTTTTTTAATTTCACTTTACAATTTCAAAAAGCTATTCTTAGTAGAAATTTTCATATTGTATTTTTTTACCATTTATTGGGTAATTTATGAATCAACACAAATTTTCACTTTATTTCCATACGAAAATGTGATAAAATCAAAGGTACGCATGAGTAAAGCATAAATCATATAACAGGATATTTAATATATTCTTGCTATCATGCTTATACTTATTGTTTACTAATTAATATACCGATACTTACGCTGTCGGCGACAATACGCCTATATATATTGAGCAAGTTTCGTGAGATTGGAGGTTATCATGGATTACAGTAAAAAAGGAATAGAGCATAAACAAAGTACTATAAAATCTAATTCTAGGCGAATTATATCAAAAGTTAGGATTACCTTATTCAGACTTGGTATCGTTGCTTTCCTGTTTATTTTCATTGTTGGAACATATGCGGGCTATGGCTTTGTAAAAGGTGTGATTGACAGTGCGCCTGAGATATCACAAATTAATGTAGTTCCTACTAGCTATACCACAACCGTTTATGATAAAGAAGGTAATGTAATAGAAAATTTGACCGGAGCTCAATCGAACCGTGAGTTCGTGGCGCTCAATACACTTCCTGATTATGTGAAGTATAGTTTTGTCGCTATTGAGGACGAGCGTTTTTATGAGCATAATGGAATTGATATTCGTGGTATTTTTCGTGCAGGTATGCGAGGGTTAACCACATTTAGTTTCGATGAAGGAGCAAGTACTATTACACAACAGCTCTTAAAAAATCAAGTATTTAACGGTGGACAGGAAACTAATATTTTCAAACGTGCAGAACGTAAAATTCAAGAACAATATCTTGCCATCCAGCTTGAACATCAGTTGGATAAGGAACCTATTTTAGAAGATTATATTAATACGATTAATTTGGGGGCAGGAACTTACGGAATACAAACAGCATCTAAGCGCTATTTTGATAAGGATGCAAAGGACTTGACCTTATCGGAAGCTGCAACGATTGCTGCTATTACACAACGTCCGGTATACCTTAATCCAATTACTTACCCAGATGCTAATAAAAAGCGTCGATTAGATGTTCTTAATAAAATGCTTGAATTACACTACTGTACACAGAAGGAATATGATGAGGCTATTGCGGATGATGTTTATAGTCGAATCCAATCGGTTAACAGTGAGGTAACCGCGAATTCTTACTATAGTTATTTTGTTGATGAATTAATTGAACAAGTTATGAGTGATTTACAGAATAAACTCGGATATACACAAGCGCAGGCATCAAACTTAATTTATAGTGGCGGCTTAAGCATATATACCACTCAGGATCCAACCATTCAAAAAATATGTGATGATGTTTACTCTGATAAAGCTAATTTCCCCGACATGGGTGATTCCTATTGGGAACTCACTTTTGCATTGTCTGTACTACAGAAGGACGGTAAAACTGTTCACTATCATAATAATGATATCGAAAAATATTATAAGAATAAGGGAAAGAAATTTTCTTTAATGTTTTTAGATAAAAAAGAAATGCAAAAGAAAATTGATGCATTTAAAAAAGATGTGATTAAAGATGGCGATAAAATACTTGCTGAAAATACTCAGATGACCATACAACCTCAATCCTCTTTTGTTGTTATGGATCAACATAACGGCCAGGTTCAGGCATTAATTGGTGGCCGTGGTGAGAAGACAGGTAACCGTACCTTAAACCGTGCTACTAACACATTACGTCAACCAGGATCAACCTTTAAGATTTTATCCACTTACTTACCAGCCTTAGATACTTCTAACTTAACCTTAGCGAGTGTTCAAGATGATGCAGGCCCATACTATTATCCCGGAACTAAGACTGAGGTAAATAACTGGTATGAAAAGAAATCCGTAAAGAATTATAAAGGTCTGTGTACTCTCCGACAAGGTATTATGAATTCCTTAAATATTGTTACTGTTAAAACTTTTGTTGAAGTAACTCCTGAAGTTGGCTTTAGTTATTTAAAAAAACTTGGTTTCACTTCTTTGGTGGAATCCCGTAAAGAACCTAACGGAAAAATAGTTTCCGATATTAATTACCCAATGGCACTTGGAGGTTTAACTGACGGCGTAAGCAACCTGGAATTAACAGCTGGGTATGCTGCTATTGCTAATAATGGCATCTATACGAAACCGTCCTTCTATACCAAAATAATTGATCATAATGGTAAAGTTCTTATTAATAACACTCCTAAAAAAGAGCAGGTTATGAAGGAATCCACTGCTTTTCTATTAACTAGTGCAATGGAGGATGTTATTAAAAAGGGTACTGGTACCGCAGCAAAGTTCACTTCAATTAATATGCCGGAGGCAGGTAAAACTGGTACTTCTACCTCCAATAAAGACTTATGGTTTTCCGGTTTTACACCATACTATACTGCGTCGATTTGGTCTGGTTTTGATCACAATCAAACTCAAGAAAATACAATTTACCATAAGAAGATTTGGAAAAAAATTATGGAGCAAATTCATATCAAGAAAGATCTGGAGAAAAAATCCTTTAACATGCCTGATTCCATTGTTGCTGTGAAGATATGTACAAAATCCGGAAAACTTGCAGTGGATGGATTATGCGACGAATATATAGGTGGTGATACCACTAGAATAGAATATTTTGCAAAAGGAACAGAGCCTACTGAAAAATGTAATGTTCACATTAAAGCTTCTATTTGCATTGAATCCGGTAAGTTAGCGACCGATTATTGTCCACTTACAATAGAAAAAATATTCTTAGACAAAAAGGAAACTTGTATAACTGCGGATTCTCCATTTACCCTACCTACTGACTCCTGCAATATTCATAAAGGTCAACTTACTCCTACTAATCCTGCTAGTCCCACCCCTCTGGTGGATGGGTTAGATGGCACCATTTTTAATATACTATCACCTGATGAATAACGGTATACATTAATATAATTCAACTTATGTCAAGAGTAAAAGGGTAGGATTCCTCGAATCCTACCCTTTTACTCTTTATAAAATCAGGCTCTTTATCCTATCGCTGAAAATGATAATTATATTACAGCAATCGCAAATTTGAATCTATAATTTCAGTTTTATATTATTCAAAAAATTCTTAATTTTTCATTTTAGCATTAAAGAACCATGAAGCAATATAGCTAAGTATTAATGCTGCGGAGATTCCGACGGAGGATGAAGTAAATCCACCTTTGAATATGCCTATGAAACCTTCTTTATCAACTGCTTCTTTTACTCCTTTAAATAAAACATTTCCAAAACCGGATAAAGGAACTCCTGCTCCTGCCCCTGCCCACTTTGCGAATGGTTCATAAATTCCTACCGCACCTAATAATGCTCCTAAACACACTAATATGACCATTACCCTGCCTGGTAAAAGTTTCGTTTTATCTAAAAAAATTTGTACAATAGCACAAATTGCTCCACCTATTAAGAAAGCCTTCAAGTAATCCATATAATTTTCCACACCTTTCATCTTTCAATAACTTCAACCATTCATTTAATCTTATATGGAGCTATACTAAACACCCTCAACAATGACTGCATGTGCAATTCCCGGAACAGATTTCCCTTCGTTAAAGCTTACCTGAGACAATAATGCTCCAGTTGGAATAAATAATACTCGCTTCCATATTCTCGCTTTTAATTGGTTTAATACATAGCTTGAGAATACAATCGCCGAGCACCCACAGCCACTTCCTCCAGCATGCGTATCCTGTTTTTCCTGATCAAAAATTTCTATTCCACAATCCATATGATTAGAGGTAATGTCGTAATTTTTTTCTTTCAGTAAATCTTTCAAAATATTAGATCCAACATAACCCAGATCACCTGTAATAATCTTGTCATAATAGGAAGGCTGTATGCCAAAGTCCTCCAGATTCTGTTTTATTGTCTCATAGGCAGCAGGAGCCATACACGCGCCCATGTTCATTGAGTCCTTCAAACCATAATCAACGATTTTTCCAATTGTAATTCCCTTAATGACAATTGAGGCATCTGATGGGTTACTCTTTTGATCTTGATCAGCGAGAATAACACAACCGCTTCCTGTTACCGTCCACGAGGCAGAATATGGTCTTTGATTACCATAATCAAGTGGAAATCTGAATTGTTTTTCAGCTCCTGCAAAATGACTTGATGTAATTGCAATAATCTTTCCTGCATAACCACCTTCCACCAACATAGAACCAACAGAAATAGCCTCACCCATAGTAGAGCAAGCGCCATAGATACCAATCAACGGTATTTCCAGATTTGCAATTCCAAAAGAGGTTGCAATCAATTGTCCTAAAAGGTCACCACCAACAAGATACCTTATATCCGTATTCTTTAGACCAGCTTTTTGAAGAACCTTCTCCGCTGCCTGCTTCATCAATTCGCTTTCTGCTTCCTCCCAAGTTTTTTTTCCCAAAAGAGGATCCTCCTGTATTACATCAAAAAGGTTACCCAGTGGTCCTTCTCCTTCTTTTTTCCCAGCTATGGACGCGGATGATATTATAAAAGGTGGATTTTTATAAGCTATACTTTGTTTTCCTACCATTTTTGATTGATTTGTTACATTCTCAGACATATCTCTAACTCCTTATCTCAAACAACCTTTAGTAATTTTAAAATGTAATAAATTAATCCCAATACCCATGTTGAGAAAATTCCATAAAGGATTACCGGGCCGGCTATCGTAAATATCTTACACCCGATACCAAAGACCTGACCCTCTTTTTTATACTCAATTGCTGGCGCAGCAACAGAGTTGGCAAACCCAGTTATCGGTACAAGTGTACCGGCTCCTCCAAATTTGGCTAGTTTTTGATAGACGCCAATACCGGTACAAACAATTGTTAATAATACCAATGTAACTGTATTGTATGCCTTAGCTAATTCCATATCAGCTCCTAAACTCATGTAATAATTTATAAAACCTTGACCAATTACGCAAATAACACCCCCAACTAAAAAAGCTTTCGCCATATTTTTACCAAGCGAATATTTTGGTGTTATCTGTTTAACATATTCTTTATAATTTTCATTTCTAACCTGTTTATCCTTTTGACCCACAATTCCCGATGCAGATACTTTCTTTTTCTCTTCCATCTACATTACCTCCAATTAAATTATATATACATATTTGATTAGAAGGGCTCAGGAAACACATCATATACTTTTACCAAGGTACCGTCATAACTTGATGAATTTCCGGAAGTAAAATAACCAATACATAATACAATTATAATTGCAGCTAGAATAATAAGAGCCCCAGTCCACAATACTTTTTTCTTCACAGTCATATAATTTTACCTTTCTAGCTTTATTATAGTAAAAATCAGTATATTTATGGTTATTATATGGATTAGCATTATTACTATACTGGTAAAAAATTCAACAAAATAAAATTAGAGCTGATTCAATTCAGTTAATCTTTGTAAGGAATAATATTGAATTCCTTACGAAGATTAATTGTTTTGAAACAGCTCTAGAATATGACTTTGGGCTTGGTTTCTAATTATGCGCCAAGACGCTCTCTCATTATTTTTAAAATTCGCTTTTCCATTCTTGATACTTGAACTTGTGAGATGCCAAGTTCCTTTGCAATATCAGTTTGTGTTCTATCTTTAAAGTATCTAAGTCTAATGATCTCCTGCTCTTTTTCATCCAAAGAAGCAATGATTTCTTTCAATGCAAGACTATCCACTAAATTGCCGCTTTCATCCTTTGTTTCTGCTAATTTATCAATAAGAAAAATTGGATTCCCGTCACCTTGATAAATTGTCTTATATAATGATTCAACTTCAGCTCCTGTTTCCAGAGCCATAACTACTTCATCTTTTGCAATATTTAACTCTACTTCAATTTCATCAATGGTTGGTTCTCTCCCATAAGTATTTCCGAATCTTTCACGTACTATCCGAATTTTGGTAGCAGTCTCCTTCAAGGATCTGCTTACTTTTATCATCCCATCATCTCTTAAGAATCGCTTAATTTCTCCTGTTATCATAGGTACAGCATAAGTTGAGAATTTCACCTCATAGGTAGCATCAAACTTATCTATCGCTTTGATTAAACCGATACACCCTATCTGGAATAAATCCTCCATCTCATGCCCTCTGTTTGCAAACCTTCTCACAATACTCCATACAAGACCTACATTATCGGTGACAACACGGTCTCTCGCTTCCCTGTCACCTTCCTTTGATAATTTGATTAATTCAAGCGTATCCACATTAAACTGTCACTTCCCTTCCTCTCGCATAATTTTACTTATTTAAACTAATTGGAGGATATGTCCTGTTTTCCAACTCTTTTCTTCATCTTAATTGTAGTGCCCATCCCAACATTAGATTCCACCTCAAGTTCATCCATAAAAGCTTCCATAAATGAAAATCCCATTCCGGAACGTTCTAACTCTGGTCTTGTAGTATAAAGTGGTTCCATTGCCTTTTCAACATCCTCAATACCAAATCCATCATCAATGATTTCGACTAAGATTTCGTTACCGCTGATTACACAGTGCATTTTGATAATGCCTTTTGTATCTGCATATCCATGAATAATGGAATTAGTAACTGCTTCTGATACAGCAGTTTTGATATCAGCTAATTCCTCGATTGTAGGATCGAGCTGAGCAGCAAAAGCAGCTACAACGGTTCTTGCAAAACTTTCATTTTGAGACTTACTTTCAAATTCTAACAACATTTCATTTTGATCATTCATTATAATTTTTATCCCCTTTCCTCTTTGTCGCCAAATATGATATGCTCTTCATTAGGTTGTTAATAAATTATTAAGCTTTTTGAATCTTATTTAAAGCACCTTCAACCGTATCATATTTTTCAATAATTTTGTATAAACCGGATAGCTTGAATATTCTATCCACAGTTGAATTGACATTAGCAACCGCTGTCTTGCCCCCAATAAAGATAACTTTTTTGTATCTTCCCATGACCACTCCAATCCCTGCGCTATCCATAAAACTTGCACCACTAAAATCAAATATGATGTGTTTTATATTATTACGATCAATAAACTTATCTGCCTTCTCACGAATTTGGATTGCGTTGTGATGATCTAACTCCTCCTGTAGCCGTATAATTAAACATCGATTACAGATTTCATATGTCGTACTTTCTTCACCTCCCTTTTTTAATGAAGTTCCTTCTTTTTTCGCATCCCGCATGTAGTATCCCTCCTAACTACCAGTTTTGTCCAAATATTTTCAAACTAAAATATAACCATTTCGCGTGCGCGATTTAACCTGCTAGTTAGCTAACAAATGCTCTCCGGCTTACACGCAAATTAAAAAAAAGACCTTTTATGGAACGAGACCCGTTCTGCATGAAATGTCTTTTTCTTAATTTTTATCTTGAGTTTTTATATTTTACTTTATCATCATCCCTGAATCTTGTTTAAAAATTGCTTTGCGCTTTTTACTCTATCAGAATCAGGAAAACCAGTAATTACTTTATTATAATACAGAGTTGCATTTGTATTATCATCCATATAGTCATAGCAACGAGCTACAAAATAAACATAATCCACATCTTTTGAGTCAAATTGCATTGCTTTTTTAAACAGTATAACAGCCTCGTCATATTTTTTACTATTATATTTTAAATGACCCTTGTGATAATTTTCCCCGGCTATATCTGGATAAACAGTGTCACGCATACTCTTTAATAAATTAGTGGCAGCTTCGCTATCCAACTTTGTATCATCAATTGCCGCCAGTGAATCGGCAATTGCTGTAAAGTCACGACTTCCTTTTGATTTACCAAGTTCCGTGATATACTGTCCCGTCACTGCTAACACAGCATCAAAGGAACCAGCAACATCTCCAGGTACAACAGCAGTATCGATCTGAGTTTGAAGATCTTTTATCTTATTATTCAAATCAGAATTCTTAGTAGTTAAATCTTTTATTTCATCCTCTTTTTGCTTTAATAAGACTTGGGTGGTGGTTTTATTCTCACCTTCAACTGTATTACTATTATTATTATTCTTTAGTGACGGCAATCCCAAAAATGCCATAAACGCCAAACCGATCAGAACACCAATAACAAGATTGACAAAAGCAATAATATTAGGCTTGTCCTCTCTATAAGTAGAAACCGGAACTATGGTACTGCTATAATTATAGTTATGTTCAGCTTCAGGATTCAACTCCATATCCTTTGCTGCCGGCGATTCTAATTCTCGCATAAAACGTAGTGTGGTAGTATTAGAAACATCTATTTTACTTGCTTTATTAAGATATCTTTTTGCCTTTTCATACTCGCCGCATTTCATATGCAACAAAGCCAAAAGTTGATATGCTCGGATAAAGTTAGGATTTAACGTTACAACTTTTTTCAGCTGTATGATCGCCAAATCTTCACTGCCTTGTTTTGAAAAGGTTAACGCTGAATTATATCTCTTAATAGCCTGATTTATGGTATCCAATCTTGTCGGATTAGCCTGGATTTTTTGAATGTATTCGTTCGCGTCATTATTACCCGGCTGAAAATGTTTGCTAATCACCCATTCACTTAATGCAGAAACCGTTTCTCCCATAGCAAAATAAGTCAACCCAAGTAAATTTCTTGCACTAGTATGCATTTTATTTAACTCAAGACATTTGCGAAGGGCTACCACAGCACCTGATAAATCATGGACTTTCGCTCTAGCCAATCCATTATTATAATAAGAATTAGAGGTTCTTATTATCTTCCTATATAATGTTAAATCTGTGCCACATCTTTCGCACTGTGTCTTTTTGTCCGACATATTACTCCCACAATTCGGGCAAACCATATCATCCCCACCTGTCTATCGTAATTTATTATTCCTATTTATCCTTATTTTCCTTTAATAATTCCTTTAAGATATCAGAAACATCCGTAAGGTCATTATTGGTTATTACGTCCTCTGCCTGTTCAATCTCTAAGCTCGGCTGAAATTTTTCAATCTCTTCATCAAAATTGATCATATAATACCATACTCCTTTTCCCCAGAGGTCATTTCCTCCATATTATCTAAATATTGCTTACATTACGTCCCAACATTTATCATACTATAAACCTCAGAAAAATCAATAGTTTATCCACTATAAAGTTAAAAACATCATATAAATTATATAATAATAACATTATTTAATCAATTATTAGTTGTTCCTACTATTCGACTAAAGTCAACAAAATATTCTTATCCTCGTTATAACAAATTAATGATCTTTAAAATGATAGATAACTACATTTTATATTTGATTAGTATAAAATCGAGTCAAATATAATATATTATTATTATGCTCAATGCTATGCTCATTTAGGTAAATCATTAAGGTGTTATGGAGGTAATAGACATGATAAAATCAACAATTCGTCTCGTTAGCTTACTTACTAAAAAAATAAGAGAAGACCATGTTGAACCTTACTCAGCACAGGCATCTTTTTTTATTATCATCTCATTCTTTCCCTTTATTATGTTACTTTTAAGTATTGTCCAATATTTTAAAATTGGTGAAAGTACTACTCTAACAATTATAACACAATTATTTCCAACTGCAATTAACTCAATGTTCATATCTGTTTTTAATGAAATTTATCATACTAATACTTCAAGCACTTTGATTTCCATTACAGCAATCTCTACACTCTGGTCTGCTGGCAAGGGATTCCTAGCAATTATGAAAGGTCTTAATTTCGTTTTTGAAATCAAAGAAACCCGACGCAATTTTTTACTTCGGGTTATCTCTGCTTTTTATACCTTAATATTTGCTGTTATGCTAATTGCAACTATGGTTTTATTCGTATTTGGTAACCGATTATATTTTTGGATCGAACAAAAAATACCGGTTCTTAGGGATGCCGCTTTCTTAATCATAAGTCTTAGAACCATTCTAGGTTTGGTTGTTTTAATTATATTTTTCCTACTCATTTACACTTTTGTACCGAATCGTACCAGTAAATTCATAAATGAACTACCGGGTGCAATGTTAAGCGCTGTAGGTTGGATGGGCTTTTCCTATGCATTTTCCTACTATATTGACAACATTTCCAATTATTCTGCCATGTATGGAAGTCTCACCGCTGTCGTCCTATTCATGCTCTGGATGTATTTTTGTATGTATATTCTATTTATAGGCGCTGAATTCAACCTGTTATTCGAAAACAAGGAATTTGTCCAGAAGATTAAGAATCTTTATCATATCCCCGCAAAGTACTGAAATATGCGCTTTAAAGCTACTTTCAATCATAACAAATAAGGAAATTAACATCGTTTCATTATAACTAGCTCGTATTCTGGGAAAGCCTCTTAGATTGCCTAACTATAGATGTTACCAATTACTGTCCCTTCGTAGAAGTAAGCGACAATATCCCTATAGTTTTTGCCCTCTTGGAGTAAAGTTTTTACAGCATTCTGACTCATGCCAACTCCATGTCCAAATCCTCCCCCAGTCAAAGTTAGGGTGCTTAGTTTGTCACCCTTTTTCATTTCATCCAACATAAAGAATGCACTTGGAAGTAAGCTAAAGTTATCTACCTTCGTATTATCTTGACGCACGATGGTATCGTAAAGTGGGGCTAACAGGGCACGTATGTTATACTCTGAGCATACTTTTATGGTGTTCTTACTCCCTTTAATTAATATTTCTGAAACTATTCCACTGCTTGCTCTTTTCAAAACACTGATATCCTCAAGATCACCTACTGTATCCACCGGTACGCTTTGAAATTCAGCCTTCTTTCCGTCTTCAGATTTTTGTGTGAGAATTGAATCAGGCTGTGCATTATATTTTGATGCCAAATTACTATTAATCACTTTTTCAATATTCTCAGCGGATGTGGTAACCTTCCAACGATACCAACTGAATTGGCTATCATAGGTAGTAAAATCATTGGAGGTAATGAACTTCTTAAAGCTCTTCTCTGACGATAAGTCCTCATATTGCTTTTCTGCATCATTTTTCGCACTCGAATTATTAGCTTGCGTTAACATCAACTTGCCATTCAGATAAGGAATCTCAGATTTGCTTCCCCATACATTGGAGGGACTTGCGGTATGTCCACATGATGTAGAGAAATAATAAGCAATAATAACGTTATCGTCATATTTTAGAACTTGGCCATACGTATCTTTAACCGCTAAAATTGAATCTTCATTCTCAGAGGTATTGTTATATACCTGGTATGATTGACTGTCATCTACGTGAGCACCATATTCACTCAAACTATTCGACATCAGATGTCGATATGCATAGCTTCTAGCGCATACTGCTTGAACCTTTAATGCTTCCACTCCATAGCTCGTTGGCATTTCACTAGGAATCACAGCGTACAAATATTCTTCCATTGGTAATTCATTCACAACCAATAATTTATTGTTATCATTTGCTATCTCGATTGTACCTCTATATTTGGGATTACCACAGGCACGATTAACTGATAACAATTGAATCTTTCCGGTATCCGAGGAAGCTTTTACCGTTATTCTACCATTATCAAATAACCCATCATCTGGTTTAATGGTTACTTTATCTCCAGCCTTGTAAGACTTCTTTGTTTTCTTAGTACTTACCGTAAAATTAGAGGTTGATGTCAATACCACATCGTCATGGTATATATTCTTGTAGCCATTATTTTTTATTAAAACCCTTATATTCTCCGCTTTAATACTGCCTATGATTAATGCTGCACTAATTTTGCCATTGGATACGACAAACTCAGTATTCGTATATCCAACCAGAATACTACCGGTAGGTTCAATCGCTAAATCTCCATAGGTTTTATATATTTTATAATCATTCTCAAGTGGCACTTTTCCATAGCCCGCAATTTCAATAAAGTCTTTTCCTGTGCTCAGTACCTTTCCATGAATTTTATCAGGCTTTACATTTATTTTAACAATTTTTTCTTTTTCAATTGTAATATCACCAATAACTTTTTGAATTGGTGTCGTTATTTCTGATGCCCCTTCAAAGCTTTTATCAATACCATTAATAAAGGTATCTATTTGCCACTCTTTACCCTGTTTGATCCATACATTATGTACCACAATTTTTTCTGTAGTAATGGAGGCAATGTAAACCAATTCCTGATCACATACAAATACTTTAATTCCCTTGTTCAAATAGCGTTCCGTCAGATTCTTAGTTTTATCTACCGGTGTATTATCTTGCTGTGATGAATTAGCAGCAGATGATGGTGTTACGGTTAATGTCGGATTTACAGGTTTCTTTATGTATTGCTCATATCCACTTGAATTCAGATAATAATATTTGCCTTTATCCGTTACCATACGATCTTTACCATCTTCGCTGACATCCCTACCTAATACAAGTAGCGTATCTGCTTGTACTTTACATTTTTCTTTTGGCATACTTGCTAAAAGGGCTTGATAAAGTTCAAGAAAATCCGATATCAGCATGTCCTCCTTTGCCCTAGCAAAATCGAAGGAAAGCTTTGTGTAGGCCTTTTGATAGGTTGGATTTTTCATTATTAAATTATCTATTAAACTCTTACATTCGCCGTAAGTTAATGCTACTGCTGGACTTGTTTTAATGTTGCTATCAATTAACCCCATCTTCCATGCCGCATTCACATAAGTATCATACCATCCTGACATTTTATTGTTACTGTATTGGATACCCATTGGTATTGCTTCTCGTTCCGCCTTATTATATTCCAGATAGCTTAATAGGCGAAATCCTTCTGAACGCGTCATTATATTCTCCGGCACCGTTTTCGTCTCAGTATTGCCCTGATTCCCATATTGAATCCCACGTATTATATTGACTGATAATACGACTAATATAATTCCAATACATATTCCCATTAATATAAGCTTTTTCTTTATACTCATCGCTGCTCCTATTCCAGGCCTGCCCTTATTTACATAGTTTATCTTGTCATAGTTATATGCTAATATATTATGTAAATGAATATATTATTCGTACAAGTTATATTTTCAATTAATATTATAATGGGAAAATCTTATCATGTACATTAAAAAATACAAAAGAAGAAAATCCGTTTAAATGAATTTTCCTCTTTTGCATATAAGTAAACTACTGATTATCTTTTCATATTGCTTACGTAAGCAGTTATCTATTGCTATTTATAATTTGTTACTGCATCCGATATCATTTCAATCTTTCTCTTGTCCACAAGGAAGTACTTTCCGGTTCCCTTATCAACAATATCAAAGCTGTCATTGTAGGACAAAACGTTAGCAGATACTGGAGCATCCTGGTCTGTCAAATGAAAGGAGATAGAAAAGACCTGTTTTAATTTAGATACATCCACTTTTTCCTTAAGTGGAGCTTCATATATAATGGCATCGATTAATCGATATAAGGTTTTAAAGGTTTCTTCTTCCGTATCTTTACCATTAAACTTAAAGGTTTGATTAATTACCTCTTTATCATTTGCATCCTTTGTCTTAGTTGTTTTAATATCCATAACATAGTTTGTACCACTTACATTAGCAGTGATTTTATCAACTCTTAATATATCGACAAGCGCGGCATATTTATTAACCAATGTGAAGGCATCAACTTTTATCATTGACTCTACTGTACTCGTACCAAGTAAATAGACTGCCTTTAGTCCATCCACTCTCACATAATAGTTATCATCATCCGCTTTATTACCAATATATATCTTATATCTTTTACTAACCTTTGCTTCTCCCAGTGTAGGTGAATTTACATCAGGCTTCTTTGTAGGCGTAGCAGAGTCTACATAATAACCAACTGTAATTGCTGCAGTAGGTTTATCCAAACCATATTTAGCCAGATCATTACCCTTATAATCAACACAACCATTATAGGTAAAGGTAGCAAAGCTTTGTTGTATTTGACTAATCTCTGTACTATCAGCAGTATAACCGTCACCATAAGGCTTAATGTATTGCCATTTATAAGTTCCGAATCCACTGTTGTCCTCTACACCATTTTCATTAAGTAGCACCTCAATATCTTCACCCTCACGTTTGTCAATATTAAGATAGTTAATGTTTGTTGCAGTAATTTCGGGAGCTTTTTCTATCTCTGTCATTGAGAGTTTGGTGTAGGTAAGACCGGAACCAAAGGAACTATCCAGTAGATATACTTTACTTAGGTTATTAACCAGAGCATAATAGCCATCCCCTGTAGGAGCCTGCATTCCCAATTTCAGAGATACCTTAGATCCATCCTCCATAGTCACTTCTATCCATGGTTTGGGTTTATCAAGCCCAAAGTTGGCAACATCACTTAACGTATCAGCAATCACCTGATTAGCCTCAATATTACTGATAGCAACTAACATACCTGAAATATTACCCTGATTAATCGGACGATCCGGCTCTTCTTTTGACTTCCAGATACCATCCTTAAGAATAAAGTTCATATCATAATCCATTCCCACATAATGTATTGCAGTCACTTTTGTGGTATCAACCTTAACCAAAGAAATTGTTTTTTTGTCCTCCGGTGTGTCTTTCTTTGTATCTCTGTTGCTATACCAAGTGTAAACACCAATGAGAACAACTAATGTCAAAAGAAGGGAAACCATTGTAATGGCACTCTTTTTCTTCTTCTTTGCCATTATTTTCTCCTCCTTCTATAGCAGATGAATCCGCCCAACATCAGAATAACAACAGGAATAATCAATACAACTGTTGAGCCAATTATGATTACTTGATTTTGTGACATTTGTAAAGAAGGACTCGATAAGCTCTTGGTTGGGATAGAGAGCAAATTCTTATTACCGATGCAATAACCGATTGAACCGCTTAACAAATCAGGATTCGCATAGGTTTTAACTTCATCTGAAAAGGTATAGGCACTACCATATACTACAATACCAGATGTAACATTATTATAATTATCAGTGGAGACCATAGCCAGATTAAATGGACCGCTAATATCCCCTTTTTCCTTTTCCAAGATTTCACTACTCATATTCACCTTTGAATAGGCAGCCTCAGAGGTTGTTAATAATGGAGTAATTGTCAATGTTTTTCTCTTCTGATCAGCAATGTTTAGGCCGGAGGCTGCAGGCATAAGAACAGGAATCTTGTTCGCCTTTACAATCTTTGTAATGTCATTCGACTGAACATCTGGTAAGAGATAATTCTGATGATCATTCAACTGCATATTAGAATCGCCTTCAAGAACAACACCGTCGACCATCTCAATACCATAGTATTCAAGTATGGACAAGAAGTTTTTAAGTTTTTCTGAATCATAATTGACTGTAAAAATGGCTTTACCACCTGCAATCAAATAATCCTTGATCATCTTCGTCTCTACATCATTAAAGTCACTTGTAGGTGCACTAATAAAGAGCATATTACAATCCTTTGGAACACTTTTTTCAGATAAAGTTTTCAAGGAATCCGTAGTTACATTCATCTTCTTTACTAATTCTGCAAAGTTAGTTCCAGTTTCTGTTTCGCCATGCCCTTCTACAATATACATTTTAGTTGGCTGAGTCGTTGTAACATTTTGTATTGCAGAAGTGAGCTCGCCCTCTACGTCTATCGCAGTGGTCTTTTGTTCATAGGTCTGTGGATCCGTCTCTGTTACCAAAAGATCGTTATAGTCCACATACTTTGCTTTCTTACTGGCATTGTTAACTACTAAGAAGCTGTTATTTTGTATCTTATCTTCCACCCCAAGATTTTTAGCAAATGACGGATAAAGGACAGGATCTTTAAATTCAACCTTGACTTTATCTGACGCTGCATCATATTGCTTTACTATGTTCTTAAACAAATCTGCTTCTGTACCATTTTGAACTAAATAATAGATTGTTACATCATCTTTTAAATCTTTTACTAAGGTCTTCGTATCCTTTGATAAAGTATACATACTTTGTGTACTTAAATCTACCTGAAGGTTTATTTTTGTAAAAAGCATATTTACAACTATAACGATTACGATTACTACTACGGACATTGCAGTTACATATGCTCCACTACGTAATTTTCTTCCGGAAAAGGATGCTTTTATACCTGCAAAAAAGCTTTTCTTATTATTATCTTTTAAATCTTTCACGGCGTTATTCTCCTTTCCCTAGCTCCATCTCTTTTTCCTAATTACCTGCGTAGTCAAAAATGCAAATAAGAAGGTTATACTAATATAATAGATAATACCCGTTACATCAAAAATTCCATAATTAAATTGATCATAACGAGCAACTACGGATAACCAATCAGCTATCTTTGACACAGAACCATCCAATAGAGTTGGTTTAAACATATAAGTGAGGAAAAGTCCTAATACTAATAATAATCCCCCACTTACAGCAATCGTCATGTTATTCATCATACGATATAATATAAGGCATACAAATAATATAATCACGATAAATATCATAAATGCGGTTTTATTATCAGCTGGAATTGCATCCGCAAGACTACGCATTAAAAAGGTAAATAAGAATAATATAAATGAAATTACCGCAGCAACTACCTGACTTTCCGTTAAGGATGAGATGTATAAACCAATTGCTAAATAAGCTGCTCCTAATACAATAAATCCAAAAATGCCTGAATAAGCAGAAAGCAAGGGTACTTCACCATACTTTGATAAAATCAAAGGATAGAGACAGGTAATCGCCATTGCAGATAAGAATACAGTAAATACTGCAAGAAACTTACCAACAACAATCGCACCCGCTGAAAGAGGTGAGGTCAATAATAATTGATCCGTTTTTTGTTTATTTTCCTCGGCCATCAGTTTCATCGTTAAAATTGGAGTTAACAATACAAAGATAAAGCTAATGGTGGATAAGGTATATTCAAAATTAGCATAAGTACCCTTTAAATTTGTAATTAAAATCCCTATTCCGATAATTACGAGGAAAAATGCGATGAACACATAACCAATCATCGATGTAAAATAAGAACGTAACTCTTTTTTATAAATCGCTAACATTTGAAGTTTCCTCCTCTTCTATTTTACTTTCTTCTACCGGCACTGCCTCTGGCTGTTCTGTAGGATCCAATTCCGCTGTATTGTCCTGATTTGTAACCTTAAGGAATATCTCCTCTAAGCTCATTCTAACTGTCTGCATCTCAAGAATCGGTGTTTTCGCTTCGCACATTGCATAAAATACTGCTTCACGGATATCATCATTCTCTTCATGAAAGAGATTTAAATTAACAATTCCTTCTGTGGTCACAGGCTGTTCTTCGATATTTGTAATTAATTCAATCTTATTTAGTGCACTAATAATTGTCTCACTATCACCTTTTACCGTTAGTTTCATCAATCCAGTTACTCCAAGGCGAGCACTCAGATTCTCAGGCTTATCACTTAATACTAATTTGCCTTTGTCGATAATCATAACCGTATCGCAAACAGCGCTTACTTCCTGCATAATATGTGAACTGAGAATTACGGTATGACTATTACTTAATTCACGAATCAAATCTCGAATCTCAATAATCTGTTTCGGATCCAATCCTACTGTTGGCTCATCTAGAATAATTACCTCTGGATAACCCATAATTGCCTGTGCTAATCCAACTCTTTGTTTATAACCTTTTGATAAATGCTTTATCAAACGCTCGGACATATGCGTAATTTTCGCAGCCTCCATAACGTCGCCAATCATTTTTAATTTTTTACTCTTTTTTACCTTTTTTATGTCTGCAACAAAATCCAAATATTCACGAACAGTCATATCCGGATATAGTGGAGGTTGCTCTGGAAGATATCCAATCATTTTCTTTACTGTTTCAGGTTCATCATAAACATCAACACCATTCACTGTAACTGTTCCTTCTGTAGCAGAAATATAACCGGTGATAATATTCATTGTAGTTGATTTACCTGCGCCATTTGGTCCCAGAAAGCCTAAGACTTGTCCCCTGTCAACGGTAAATGATAAATCATCTACTGCAGTATGATTACCGTAACGTTTTACTAAATTTTTTACTTCAATCAAACTCTTTTCCTCCTCATTCTTGTTTGAATACTGCCTATAATTGCTATAGTCAACATCCTAATATTTTTGATTTTTAAATAGCCGCAGCAATTTCATATAATTTGCTTACGCTTCCTCCCACTGGAAAAATCATATCTTGTTAATAATACAATAAGATTACGAAAATTGTGTGAACAAAATTGTTGAAATTTATTTATTATTAATTTTAGGATACCCAACACATAAACTGAATAATTAACTACTAACAAACATACATCAAACTATTTTCTATGCGATATATTCCATATTATATAATCACCAACGCCAAAAGTAAAAGAATTTGACTAATATATATTACTACAATTTCAGACATAAATCCACAACTGTTGCATTTCTTCCATTTACATAAAAATCCCCCAAGAACAGCGGTATAATGCACAATTATCACCTCTTATTGACTTGGGGAAGTTCTTAATTCTATTTATTAATCCATAACATCACTCATATTATACATACCTGCAGGCTTGCCAGGAAGATATTTTGCAGCTTGAACGGCACCCTTTGCAAAAATCGCCTTGGAATATGCCGTATGTTTAATCTCAATTACCTCGTCTGTCCCTGCAAAAATTATTTCATGCTCACCCACAATTGTTCCGCCACGAACTGCTGATATTCCTATCTCTTTCTTATTTCTTACAACTCGTTCGCCAGATCTATCATACTTGTAATCGTATTCATTATTCAACACTTCATTCATTGCATCTGCTAGTGCTAAAGCAGTTCCAGAAGGAGCATCCACCTTCTTATTATGGTGTTTTTCTACGATTTCAATATCAAAACCTGCATCTGCAAGAACAACTGCTGCCTGCTTTAGCAATTTGGATATCAGATTAATACCCATTGACATATTCGCAGATTGAAAAATAGGAATCTTTGCTGAAGCTTCATCAATAGCGAGAATTTGTTCTTTGGATAAGCCCGTCGTACAAAGCACAACACCAACACCCTTTTTTACAGCAAATTCAAGCATTTCTTCCATATTATTTGGGGATGAGAAGTCGATAATAACATCAGCTTTTACATTGCATTTCGTAAAACTTTGGTATACCGGATACTTATTTACCCTATTTTGAAAGATATCAACTCCTGCAACAATAACTGCATTTTCATCACTCTCAACGATATCTGTAATTACCTGCCCCATTTTACCGTTACAACCACGTAAAATGATATTTGTCATATGCTACCTCCTCGTATCTATTATACCGTCTTAATCCCTACTGCATTCATTTCCTTAGATAAACGATCTGCGTTTGAAGGCTCAATTTCAGTCAACGGCATTCTGAGTGTTCCGACTTCAAAGCCTAAAAGGTTTACTGCTTTTTTCACTGGAATTGGATTGACCTCGCAAAATAGCGCATTAATCAGTGGCAATAACTTAAGTTGGATGTCACGACTTCCGGCCACATCGCCCTCGAGATATTTAGCTACCATATCATGTGTTTCCTTTGGAGCAACATTAGATAATACTGAAATTACACCGATGCCACCTAAGGATAATATCGGAACCACCATCTCATCACAGCCAGAATATAAATCAATATTACCATTTGTTAGCTGCATAATTTCAGCAACCTGAGCGATATTTCCACTCGCTTCTTTAATTCCGACTATGTTATCCACATTCTTTACTAAGGTAGCCACGGTCTGTGGAAGGATATTACAACCAGTTCTTGAAGGTACATTATAAAGTATAATCGGAACCGTTACTGAATTTGCAACTGTAGTAAAGTGTGCAATAAGTCCCTTCTGCGTTGCTTTATTATAGTAAGGAGTTACGACAAGAAGTGCGTCTGCACCATATTTAACTGCTCCTTGTGACAGAAAGATTGCAGTGTCTGTAGAATTTGAACCAGTACCAGCGATAACCGGTACTCTCTTTCCAACCTTCTCTACAGTATAACGGATGCATTCCAAATGTTCCTCATGGGTTAATGTGGATGCTTCTCCGGTAGTTCCGCAGATAACAATACTATCCGTTCCTTCAGCGATATGATATTCAATTAGTTCACCCAACTTCTCATAATTCACCTCGTTGTTCTCTGTAAATGGTGTTACGATTGCAACACCGGCGCCCTTAAATACTGCCATACTTCTTACCTCCATTTTCTCTTTCTCCCGATTGAATCAAGAATTTTATCTTTGGATCAAATCTTCTTCATCCAGTCAGCAAATTATTATATTAATCGTTACAAACGAATTTGTAGTGCAAATGTCATTGCATTTCGAAACGGGGCATTAAAAAACGTAAAAAAAGTCGACCTATAGAGTCGACACTAAAGAATAACCAAGGTAACATAAAAGACTGTGTCTTCATGAACCATATAGATTAAATATTCTTTAGGCAGCGCTCCATCATGTTTGATGACAGTCAAATGGTTATTCACCATTCGCCCAGCAATAATAATTCAGGATTATTATCACTTCGGCATCGTTTCCTTTCACTGCTTTCTTCTATTCCTGACATATCCAGCAGTTTACTCTTAAACAATGCACCTCTACCGTAAGCATTATATACTTTTCACAATATTCGTAGTTACATATTAGCACCGGATAAAATCGTTGTCAATGGATTTTTTACAAATCATGCTAGATTGCTTGCATCTATATTAGCGGGATTTCATCCTCTTGTAAGCTGTATTGCATACAGCTTACAGCTTACAAGTGCTAGCATGCTAAATGTGTCATACTAGGCACGGTTAGAGACAGAAATTACGGTGATGGGAGGGCATTTTGATAAGTTGGTTGAAGTTTACTAGCAATTCTAAGGCCTCTTCGTTCACTCGAAGCAATCAGACCGCGCAAAAACCCCTCAGGTAAGATAGGAAAACCCTACACAGTAGGCTTTTCCTATCTTACCTTCGTCAAACAATTTGCGCTCGTGCGATTTATCGCACGTCTGATTTCACCGTTCTCTCAGAGACCTAAGAATTGCACGTAAACTGCAATACTTACAAAATGCCCTCCCACCACCTTTTTGCTGTCACTAACCTGTCTTTGTTTTGCTTTGATATTGGCAGTATGGTCATGCTGTAGCATATTAAAATTTATCAATTCCCCTTAAATTTAAGAAGTTGACATCTTTACAAATATTAAGAAAGACAACAACTAGTTATTTTAACTATTGGCTAGTTGCAGTCCTTTTATTATTTAAAATATTTACTACTTTTAGCTTTGACAAATATAAAAACAAAACATATTATATCTATGATTCCAATTTTAGTCATATAATATCCTATATTATAAACAGATAATGAATCTTTTAGTAAAAAAGTTGTTATTATCGTACCTATAATAGTCAGCCAGGATATAATAAAAAGTACATTAATTGTTATTTTAATAATGCTTTTTTTATTTATAGATAACAAACTCTTTACACCCCCTCTCTCCTAGTCTTTATGCAGTATTTTATATAGCAAGCAGATATTAACAATGGAATAGCTTTTATCTGACAATCCCCTTTTTCTACTCCAATTCCTATTCACTATAATCCATAGTTACCTCATAAACACCATCAATACATTCTGAGTAAATAACCATGCTCATAACCGTTTTTGGCTTAGCAGCTAATAAAATTGTTCTTTTAACTGAACCTAAGCGCTCATATATTATCATATTATCATTAATCTCCATACCAGTTGTATTTTTTACAGGATTATCATAGTTTGTTTTGTCTCCCACTAAATTAAATTGCACTTCCTTAATCTCAGAGATAAATTTATCCATCTGATCTTTTTTAACATTTAACTTAATAGCTAAAGCTCCTCCATATTTGAGATTGCTTAGTGTATTATCTGAATTAATCAACTGATAATCACTCACATCGATTCCAAATAATTGCTTAATTAATCCATTGTCACTTTTTCCACAACCATTAAAACATAAAATCATAATTACTATAATTAAAGTATATAATTTTTTCATGTAATTCTCCTTTCTTAAAGATTTTTTATAACAATCGTGACTCTTTAAATTATCCATTATTCACACTATTGCTACATATAATAAGGAAGAATTTATTGTTGTTTGTAATTTTTACTTTTCACACTATTATGTAATAAATCTACTACTGCCTCTTCCTTTTCTAAATTGTCATAATCCTTGTTCCAACCATACTTTATTCCATTCTGTTGATTCTTTAGGACATATTCAGCAAGTTTTTCAATGCCTTCTTGTTTTGCCACCTTGACAAAAGTGCGATTTCTCACATCATGATGAGCACTGAACATATCTCGTTCACATGGACCCTCTTCACATTCCCAACATCCGTTGATACCTTTATTGATGCAGCAATTATACTGAAACCATCCCTCTTCATTTAAATACCTACCACAAAAGTTTTTGCTGGATTTACATCCATCACAGTGATCTGCTTCATGACACAAGCTACAAACCAAGCCACAATATCCTATATTCTCTGCAACTTCTTTAACATCCATGTTATTCCCTCTTTCTGCATTTTAGTATTTCATTTTATATTTTACCTTTTGTAATACTGTTTTTACATTTACCCTTTTTTGTTCTGCTTTTATGTTCTGCTTTTATGTTCTGCTTTTATGTTCTGCTTTTATGTTCTGCTTTTATGTTTCTATTTTTATGTTTTAATTTTTATGTTTTAATTTTTATGTTTCAGCTATTTGCATTTCAGTTATTTGTATTTCTGTTTGGTATTATTATACATTATTTTAATTTGTTTTTGAAGAGTATTTAATACTATGTAAAATCGAAATCTATTGAATTGCGCTTAACTATCACATCGCGAACGATCTGCTAACATATGTTATTATTAATGGCTAGGGTTAGGCCTTCTTATTGTAAACCTTGCTATCTGTTCAATTTCTTAATATGTGTATGTAGCATAGCATGCATGCTTTTATATTTTAGCTTTTATATTTTAGCTTTTTATATTTAGCTTTTTATATTTAGCTTTTTATATTTAGCTTTTATATTTAGCTATCATATGTTTATCACAGGATATATTATAATGACACAAAAAATACAGACTCAATATATAGCTTTAACGCTATATATCAAATCTGTCTATTTTTAAATAATGTAATTACGCTCACCTCTGAATAGCATATTCTTAATGTAGAATTTATATTATGTCAACTATTTTTAATTTTATAATTTTAATATTCCTCCAGATACTCTAGCTTACTAACAGATACCTCGTAAGCAACTCGCTTCTCAAAGTCTGTTTCATTGAGCTTCTTCTGGTATTCACGGCTTTGGATTCTACCCCATATTTGAACATGGCCTCCTACCGCAAACGATTCGGCGAATCTTGCATTTCTTCCCCAACAAATGCAGGGGATATAATCAGACTTACCATAGGGGCGGTTTACTGCTAAGAGAACGTCTGCAATTTCTCTTCCCAGTGGTGTTTTACGATAAATTGGCGGCTTGCACACGAAGCCGTCTAAGAAGATATGATTTGGTTTTGCATTCTCAGATAATTCATCCACCATTTTAATCTCTCTTGCAAATACGGATAATACTAACTTATTCTTACTCTCCTCGTGTCGGTTATAGGATCTGAATTGACCTAAAATCTCTACGAACTTTCCCTTATAATCCAGTTTTACATCAATGAGTCGTTCCGAAACCATAACCGGAATCATGTCATAGGAATTACTAAGCCGACTAACGACTACCTCCAGTACATAGAAACCTTCTCCAAATACATCATGGCTAAACGTAAAATCACTGATTACCTCTCCTGCAATACTTACTTGATTGTTATCAAATACTTTATCTGTCATATCGTGCCTCTCCCTTCTTTCTCGGCGTTCCTTATTACGCCAATCTACTCTAAAATGTGGGGTAAATTTATCTGTTCGGTCAAAAACAGTTTGATTCACCTATGATTAAATATATGCCGAATTTCCTTTTTTAGAAGTAAAAAATCATAGACATATTAATTTTTTCCAAATTTTGTTACTTTATACAAATATATTAACCTTTTTTTATAAATTTTCTCCAATCATACGTTGATTTTTAATTCATGCCTATGCTACAATGTTTAAATGTTTGAAAGTATGCATTGTGAATTATAAAAATAGTAATTCACCTTTGAATTTTTGTGCTTTTCTTATCCCACAGCGCAATTTGTTCAATAGCTAGTATGTTAGGTGATGTAATGAATGAAAACATAATTCACATTATATGCGTTAGTTAACGCGCAAGAAAGAAGGTAATTTTTAATGAAACGAGAGGATATTCGAAATATAGCGATTATTGCTCATGTTGATCATGGTAAAACAACTCTAGTTGATGAATTATTAAAGCAAAGTGGAGTATTTAGAGCGAATCAGGCAGTAGCAGAAAGAGTCATGGATTCCAACGCACTGGAAAAAGAACGTGGTATCACAATTTTGTCTAAGAACACAGCAGTCCAGTATAATGGAACTAAGATAAATATTATAGATACTCCTGGCCACGCTGACTTCGGTGGTGAAGTAGAGCGTGTTCTAAAAATGGTAAATGGAGTTGTCCTTGTGGTTGATGCCTTTGAAGGCCCAATGCCACAAACCAAATTTGTTCTTAAAAAGGCTTTGGAATTATCCTTGCCTGTTATTGTTTGTGTTAATAAGATTGACCGTCCTGAAGCAAGACCGATGGAAGTAGTCGATGAAGTTTTGGAATTATTCCTTGATCTCGATGCCAACGACGAGCAGCTTGATTGCCCATTCGTATTTGCGTCAGCAAAAGCTGGTATCGCGTCATTGTCCATTGAAGAGGAAGCGGTTAATATGATTCCTTTATTCGAAACAATTATTAACTACATTCCAGCTCCTGAGGGTGATCCTGATAAGGGTACTCAGGTATTAATCAGCACCATCGATTACAGCGAGTATGTTGGCCGAATCGGTATCGGTAAGGTTGATAATGGTGTGTTAAGAATTAATCAGGATTGCGTAATGCTTAATGCACATGATCCCGATAAAAATGTTCGAGTAAAAATCAGTAAGCTTTATGAATTCGATGGTCTAAAGAGAGTTGAAGTAACTGAGTCTACTATTGGTTCCATCGTAGCGATTAGCGGTATTGCAGACATTCACATTGGTGATACCATCTGCTCCCCTGATTCTCCAGAAGCAATTCCATTCCAGAAAATCTCAGAACCCACTATAGCAATGTACATTAATGTGAATGACAGTCCACTCGCTGGCCAGGAAGGTAAGTATGTTACTTCTCGCCATTTGAGAGAGCGCTTGATGCGTGAATTAAACACAGATGTAAGCTTACGTGTAGAAGATACTGAAACTACCGAAAGCTTTAAGGTCTCTGGAAGAGGCGAATTACACCTTTCCGTATTAATCGAGACTATGCGTCGTGAAGGTTATGAATTCTCAGTAAGTAAAGCAGAAGTTTTATATAAAACGGATGAAGACGGCAAGAAATTAGAACCCTTTGAGCATGCCGTGATTGATGTTCCAGATGAATTTTCTGGTACTGTAATTGATAAAATGGGTCAACGTAAAGGTGAAATGATTAACATGCATACCTCCGGCAGTGGCCATACTCGTATTGAATTCTCCATACCGGCACGTGGTTTAATTGGTTATCGCGGTGAATTCCTTACCGATACTAAGGGTAACGGCATTATCAACACTTTGTTTGATGGATATGGACCTTATAAAGGCGATATTCAATATCGTAAAACTGGAAGCTTAATTGCTTATGAGTCAGGTGAAAGTATTACTTATGGTTTATATAACGCACAGGAACGAGGTGTTTTATTTATCGGTGCCGGCGTTAAAGTTTATGCAGGTATGGTAGTTGGTCAAAATCCTAAAACCGAAGATCTCGAAGTAAATATCTGCAAACGTAAACAGCTTTCTAATACTCGTTCCTCCGGTGCGGATGATGCACTTAGATTAGTACCACCTAAGGTATTAAGTTTAGAGCAGGCATTGGAATTCATCGAGACGGATGAACTCTTAGAGGTAACCCCTCAAAGTTTACGTATTCGTAAAAAGATATTGGATTCCACTCAACGTATGAGAGATAGAAGAAACAAGCAAAACAATTAATGCAAAATGAAGCGCCTAAATATTATGAATCTTTCCTGTAGCACTCCTTGATTGTATGTATTACAAACATCTGGAGCCACCTACAAGAAGATAGTAATTACTAGGTGCTTCTTCTTTGTATTAGCTTCTTTTTGTATTAGCTTCTTTTTGTATTAGCATTTTTCTTACAATAAGCTTCTTCTTTGTAAGCTTCCTATTCAAATTATGCTATTTGTATGTTTTTTGTTTATCCAATTGTTTTGTTAACGGATTAATATATTAATCCGTTAAACGAACATAATATTTCGTGATTAATTTAACATAAAATGATAAAAAAATTTATCTACTTAAATCTTTAATTTCATTTACCCTCTGCTCTGGATATTTATAAAGATCGTGGACAGAAGTAATCTGGTATTTATCTACTATTTCTTTAAAGTAGCTCTTAATCGTTTCCTTCGCAAATATCTTATTGTTATATTTATCTCTTGAAGGTTTCATAGATGCCTTTTCATAAGCTGTTAATGCTCTTAGCGCCTTTGGTCCAAACCACATATAACTGTCCATAACCGCATTAATAAGTTCCACTTCAGCTTGATTCAAAAACTCCTCAACACCCTCTAGCGTATGAATCCCACATTGTTTCATTCCATCATAAAGCTTTAAATACGGCACCTGCTCGACATTAATGCCACACTCTTCCTGGAACAGTTCCTTATCATATAAGGCTAATGAAAATGCCTGTGCATAATATAACAAGAACTGTACATACCCCGCGCAGATATCCGCATTACACTTATTAACAATATAATATGCCACTGCGTATATTCTTGTAGACATAATCTTTGCCATAACTGCTTTTTTACTCTTGCGAAAAGCTACATTCGTTAGGTAATCTTTTTTCTTGCACAATAAGTCATAGTAAAATTCCGGATCATTTAAGATTTTTCTCAGTTTGCTTGAATATTCATTCGTTGGAATATCCCCTTCCATATAACGAATAATTGTTGTTTCCCCCCAACCAAGCAACTTAGCCAATGGTTTCTTTCCAATTCGATAACGTTCAAGTATCAACTTAATTTCATCAGGTGAAATAATTGCCTCCATTTTCATTTCTATTGTGTTACCCATCATTCTTGTACTCCTCAGCTTTAATGAATTAACTTGTCAAATTTTTTATTATTTTACCACTGATTTTCCAATTTGTATAGGTATGTTTTTACTTTATTTAAAATTTTCTAAATTCATTCAAATCATGAGCTATTATTTTAAAGCCACGTATCAATCTTTCAAACACGCCAACACGGAATAAGTTCACTAAAACCATTCCAATCGGGATGGCTAAAATCATTCCTGTAACACCATATAACTTAAAACCGATAAATAGTATAATTAAGGTTGCCAAAGGGTGCAAGCCTATACTGTCGCCTACCATTTTGGGCTGTAATATCTGCTTGATAATTTGACATACCAGATAGATTACAACCAAAACGATTGCCTTAATGTAATTGCCGGATAGCATCTCAATAATTGCCCATGGCCATAGTATAGCTCCTGTGCCAAATACAGGTAGAAAATCTAAAAAAGCAATCCCTAATGCAAACAAAAAGGAAAACCTCACCTGCAGGATTTCGAAACCAACAAACATAATTACAATTAGTATAAGCATAATCTTAAACTGGGCTTTAAAATACCCTCCGAACGCTGCTTTAAAATTATCCATGATTAGACGCCAATAATTAACAATAGCTGCAGGAAGGTGCTTCTTACAAACATAAGCCATCTCATCTCTACAAGCTGTAAAGAAATAAGCCGATAATATCGTAATAATAATGTATACAAGACCTCCAGCCATGTTTTTGGCATAGATACTAACGTTATCTGCTGAAAACAATTCCAAATTATTAACAAAACTCTGAACACTATCCCCAAGGCCATTTATAAAATCCAATACGGATTTTTGCATCTTAGGGGGTAAAGCTTCCGATTTATGTTGTATTACCTCTGTAAAATTGGTAAGCTTCTCTCCGGCACTATTAACCAGTGCAGGAAGATCATCAACCAATTCCTTCCCCTCTTTAATAACCACAATACTTATTAAGGTTATTAAACCTACAATCAATATAACCACTGTCATCATAATAATAATAGTACTATGCTTTCTAAGTAACTTTACTCTTTTTTCTAAAAAATGCACTAACGGATTCGCTAACAAAGATACTATCCAACCAATAACAAAGGGCATAAAGAATCCAAGAAGATGAGGTAAAACAAAAATCAAAAATAGAGCGAAGACTATCACCAATAAATAGTTAACCATTATTTTTAAATATACCATAAGCTTTGTTTCTTTCATGCTTTCCTCCTACCGGTTGTTATCATTTCTATTATATTCAATATATTAAAACTTCATTGCCTATTTTTATTATAATATAGTCTTATGCTTGTATCAAATTAATTTTACTAAATAATGTAATTTTCGTGGTATTATGCTCTTTTCCTGCCTAATGAATTCAAAAATAACGTCACAAAAAATAAAATTGCGGCGATTATTACAATGGTAGGGCCAGTTGCAGTACCAATATAGTAAGAAATAATCAAACCCGCAACACCGGAATACACTGAAATTAAAATAGAAAACAAATGATATTCTCTTGCGTTAGAAGACATGTTCCTACTGGCTGCTGCCGGAAGAATAAGAAGTGCATTAATAATTAGGATTCCAACCCACTTGACAGAGGACATAACAATGATAGCGATAAGGATGCTAAATAAATCTTCCATCAAATAGCTGTTTATATTTTTGCTTTTTGCTAAGGTTTCATTCACACTAATTGCAAGTAGTCTATTAAAGCCCCACAACCAAAATAACAAAGTTATGATTAATATAACGAAAAGCAATAATATTTCATTGACTTTAATACTTAATATATCTCCAACTAATAATGCAGAGTATTTGGCAAAATTGCCACCCCTTGATAAAATCATTAACCCAATTGCAACACTGACGGAGGCAAATACCGAAATTACCGTATCAGTAGACACGGTTTTCCTTCGTTTTATCTGATTTAAGAAAATAGCAAATACTACTGCAAAGGCAATCATAGAAATGTTTGTGTTAACAATTCCAAACACAGTCCCTATTGCCACTCCGGTAAGTGCTGAGTGACCTAGTGCATCTGAGAAAAATGCCATGCGGTTGTTTACAATCATTGTTCCTAAGATTCCAAACAAAGGTGTAATTAGAAGAACGGCTAATAGTGCATTCTTCATAAAATCATATTTCACCCAAGAAAAGGGCAAAACCAATTCAATCATATGATAAATCGTTTCCATATTCCTTCTACCCCCCGTTTATCCGAACACCTCTTGAAATTCTATACTTTCCAGTACTTCTTGAGGGCTACCTTCTTTAATAATTTTTTGATCCAGTAATATCACATTGTCTGCGTATTTTCTAACAAATTCTATATCATGCGATACAATTATCATTGCTAAATCAAAATTAACTTTTAATTTTTCTATATTCTTATAAAAAAGCTGCATACCGTTTCTATCAATACCGGATACAGGTTCATCAAGTAATAATAGGTTTGGAACCGGAGTTATTGCAATGGATAATAATAACCTTTGCAATTCGCCACCGGACAAATCACACGCCTTCATATCTATCAATTCCTGACCTTCGAAAATAGCTAACTGCTCTTTTACTCTTTTATATACCAATGGGTTTTTACGAAGAAAAATAGGCGAATTACTAATAAAGCTGGCAAACAGATCATAAACACTCATTGGGGTATTGCGTTCAATATTCAAGTGCTGCGGGACATAGCCTATCTTAAGATGACTCCTTGTTTGCATTGATAAATCGGTAAACTCAATACTTCCTTGATGTTTTATTTCACCCAATATTGCCTTCATCAAAGTTGATTTCCCTGCACCGTTCTTTCCAATAATTGCTGTAATCTTACCACAGTGTATATGAAGATTAATATCTTCAAGAATCGTACGTTCTCCATCACGTACCGTAATTCCTTTTATTTGAATACAATGTAATCCACAAGCAGCTTCTTGAATTCGAGCAGAATTTATTCTATTACGTGATAACCTAATATTCATATTTATATTCTCCTATGCTTAACCGGATTTCTCCTCCTTAAAAGCTTTACTGTTCCAAATCCCTTAACACCTTTATATTACTCATCATAGAGTTTAGATAAGAATCCTTATTCCCATCACCAGTAACAGCGGAATCAATAATTGTTACCTTTGCACCACTTTCTTCTCCAATCTGTCTTGCAATTGAATCGCTATATTGGCTCTCTGTAAATAAACTCTTAATTCCATCCGATTTTACTTCATCAATAATGGTTGCTATATCCCCAGCGCTTAAGGAAGTATCTGCTTCTAGCTCAACGGCAAATGCCACCTTCATCGCCAGTCTCTTTGCCAAGTAGGCAAAAGAATCGTGGAAAATCACTACACCATTATAATTGCTTTTTGCATTCGCATTTTGTAGCTTACTACGACATTCTTCCAATAGGTTATTCACATTCTCAACCTTTTGAATATAGATATCCGTATTCTTATTAATACTTGTTTCAAGATCCTTGGCATAGTTTTTTTTGGTATCTTGATGAAGGTATTCAATCAAGCCTTTTTTTACATTTTGAATCTGTTGAATGTATAGTTGTGGATCAAGCCATACGTGAGGATTGTAAGCACCATGCTCATGTTCTTCTACTTGTCCTTGTTCTGAGCTGCTATCATTATGTTTCTCGCGTTCACTAACATCATCGTGATGTTCTTCCTCACCACCTGGCATCATGTTAATACCCTGACTTGCATCTATTATTTTCAATTTTGGATAGTTGGCTTTAATGTCAGATAAAAAGCCCTCCATACCTCCACCATTTATAATGAGAACATCAGCAGTGGCAATGAACTTCATATCCTTTGTTGTTAATTGATAATCATGAAGACATCCTGTATTCATATTAATTAAACTTGATACTTCTATATTGTCTATTTGATTTGCAAGGTTTAATCCTATCATGTATACCGGATAAATTGTTGTTACTATTTTTAATTTATGTTCACTACCCTCAGCACTAGCTTTTACCTCACTACCCACTCCCTTATTAAGAGTCGGACTAACCAGATGAATGGCAATCGCCACTGCAAATGTCATTAGTAACATTATCGTAAGTAATTGTATTAGTTTTTTTATCATCAGCATACCCCTTCTAATTGCAATTGATTTGCATTTAATAATTATATTATAAGTATTACCCACTGTCAAATCGTTTAGACGGGTGTGACCCTAATCATGATTAGAATGTCATAAGTCTTCCATACAGTAAATGAATGAATATGTGTGCACATTATGTAGATGCGCAGACCAGCCACATGCGGATGAATTTGCCGCATGTGGGTAAGGCAAGTCATCTGTATCTATACGCACATATTCATTTTCATCTCAAATCCGACTTATGACACTCTAACCGATCATAACTTTTCAAAAAACAACCTTGTAATCTTTATTGTTCTATGTTATTATTTCACATAATAATTTTGATAAATATCACATATATGAAATGTATATTTAATGTGTTCCTGTGTAAAGGTCAATTGTATATGCCTTATTACACGGTTAAATCGAGGAGGGTAAATTATGAAACATACTAATTATATTTTAAAATTAGTAACAGCAGCTTTGTTAGCAGCCATTATCTTTACTGTAACACGAGTACTACTCATTCCAGTCCCGGGCAACGGTTACATCCACCCTGGTGACGCTTTTGTTTTACTTTCAGGAATTATACTTGGTCCAATTTTTGGTGGTCTTGCTGCCGGAATCGGCTCTAGTATGTCCGATATTTTTTCACCTTATATTATTTATGCTCCAGCAACTTTTATCATTAAAATGTCCGCTGCTGCACTCGCGTATTATTCGTATAAAAAAATCCGTAAGAATTCTGTGATTTTAGCTGGCTTACTAAGTTCCGTTGTTATTACACTTGGCTACTTCTTATACGATAACATAATATATAATTTATCAATGGCTATTTTTAATTTCCCATTTAATATTCTCCAGAACATTATGGGAATTGTAATTGTATTAATTTTGCTTCCTTTACTTAAGAATGTTCCACAGGTAAAGTCCTGGTTAAATCAAAATAATATTCTTTAAACGAGTTAATGCTAGTTTAACTTTGTAATAATTCCACCATCTATGATTTTTAATAATATGTTTTATTAGTTTATATAACTGTCCCCATATTGACAACGATTGATATCCCCCCTATAATTAAATTATATCGGAACTGGCGGATATGTGGGTAACCACAAGGGACCGATAAGAACGCTTTCTTAACGAAGGCCGGATCATGAATGTCGACCGCCTGGGCAAACGCTCAGGTGGTTTTTTTGTACACTCAAACCACCTATAAAGTGAGAATCATTGCTGTAACACTCACCTATAGTGAAAAACGGAGGGTAATTATGAACGCATGGTATGGTTTTAAATCAGGAAAATGGCAGCAAGAAATTGATGTAAGAGACTTTATAGCTAATAACTATTCTGCATATGATGGGGATGAAAACTTTCTTGTTGGGGCAACGGATCGAACCAAAAAATTAAATAAAGCATATATGGAACTATGTAAGCCAGAACATGAGAAAGGGGTCCTTTCCATTAATACCGACAAGGTAAGCTCCCTTCTTACCTATGAGCCTGCTTATCTTGATAAGGAGAATGAAATTATCGTCGGATTTCAAACAGATGCACCCCTAAAAAGAGGGGTTAATCCCTTTGGTGGAATTCGCATGGCACGTCAAGCTTGTGAAGCTTATGGATATACCCTTTCTGAAGAGGTACAAGAACATTTTCGCTATCGTACTACACATAACGATGGTGTATTCCGCGTTTATTCTGCCGAAATGAAAAGTGCTCGAAAAAGTGGTGTAATAACCGGATTGCCAGATGCCTATGGCAGAGGGAGAATTATTGGTGACTACCGTAGAGTTGCTCTCTATGGCGTGGATCACCTGATTAAACAGAAAGAAAAAGACAAACTCACTTTGGGTTATCAAAGAATGGATGATGAAAACATTCGAATGTTGGAGGAATTATATAGACAGATCGACTTCCTGCATCAGCTAAAACAAATGGCACTCGGATATGGAATTGATATATCCACTCCGGCTACCAATGCCAAAGAGGCAGTTCAATGGGTTTATTTTGCCTATCTGGGCGCAATTAAGGAACAGAATGGGGCTGCAATGTCGCTTGGTCGTACCTCAACCTTTTTAGATATATACTTTGAACGTGATTTAAGTATGGGTATTCTTACCGAAATTCAAGCCCAAGAGATCATTGACCAATTTGTATTAAAACTACGTATGGCAAGACAACTTCGTACTCCCGATTACAACGAGCTTTACGCTGGCGATCCTACTTGGGTAACAGAAGCAATTGGTGGAATTGCAGAAGACGGACGTAGTATGGTAACTAAGAATAGTTTTCGTTTTTTGCATACTTTGACGAACCTCTCTCCTGCTCCAGAGCCAAACTTGACTATATTATGGAGTAACAAGCTTCCAGTGTCCTTCAAGAATTATTGTACTAAAATGTCCATAGAAACCGACTCACTCCAATATGAAAATGATGATCTAATGAGAAAAGACTATGGTGATGATTACGGAATTGCCTGTTGTGTATCCGCTATGAAAATCGGAAAACAGATGCAGTTTTTTGGTGCGCGCTGCAATTTGGCTAAAGTTCTTCTTATGAGTTTAAATGGTGGTAAGGACGAAAAAAGTGGAGAGCAAATTGGTCCCATAACGAAAGTTTTTGATGCAAATGAAGTTCTAAACTACGAGGAAGTAATGGGTCAATTTATCCCTATGATGGATTGGTTATGCGGACTGTATGTGAATACGATGAATGTTATTCATTATATGCATGACAAATATGCTTATGAAAAATTGCAAATGGCTCTTCACAATACCGAGGTTGAACGCCTAATGGCTTTTGGCTTAGCGGGACTATCTGTTGTTGCTGATTCCTTAAGCGCAATTAAATATGCCAAAGTGAAACCGATTAAGGATGACAGAGGTATTATTACAGACTTCGAAATTGAGGGGGAATATCCTGCCTTTGGTAACAACAATGACAAGGTTGATCAGATTGCCACAAGATTAGTTGAAGATTTTATGAACATGCTAAGGAAGTATCCAGCCTACCGTAATGCCAAGCATACCTTATCCATACTGACGATCACTAGCAATGTGGTATATGGCAGCAAAACCGGTTCCACACCGGATGGGAGAAAGGGTGGAGCTCCTTTCGCACCCGGCGCAAATCCAATGCATGGAAGAGATAAGAACGGAGCACTATCATCCCTACAGTCTGTATCAAAATTGAATTATGATAATTGCAAGGACGGTATCTCTTATACCTTCACTGTAACTCCCAATACCCTTGGCAAGAACATGTTAGACCAGCAAAATAATCTATCCGCTTTATTGGACGGATTTTTTCAACAGGAAGGGCATCATATTAATGTTAATGTTCTTGACCGTTCCTTACTTTTGGATGCAAAGGAACACCCGGAAGCCTACCCCAATCTGACGATTCGCGTCTCTGGGTATGCTGTTCGCTTCAACTCCTTGAGCGCAAAACAACAGGATGAAGTAATTGCAAGAACGTTTCATTGTAAACTATAGCAAAAAATAGGTTGTTACATAACATCACTATTTCATTCGATTCCATATGGTACCCATAAGAGTTATATTTTTGCAAAAACTTGAATATGTTAATTTAAAGCAATACACCCCATACAAACATAATGAATGTTTCGTATGGGGTGTATTGCTTTAATATATTTTTTCTTTTACAGTTATTTATTTTTTGCTCAAATCCATTTATTCTATTTATATTTTACTGTATTTGTATTTGGTCTATATTACTTTATTTATTAATCTTCAATATCTCTTCTACGATATCTTGCATCTGAGCTGTCTTACATACTATATCATGCAAAACTGGTGCAATACGAATTTCTTCTACCGCATTCGGAATCTCTGTTGAGGATACTTTCTTTAACAATATCGCCTGATCATAATCATCTGTAGGAATCTCCTCAACATTAAGTGCTGCGAGTACACTATTGGCAAACTTGTAAGGACTTGCAGTAGATACAATTACGGCTTTCGTTGTATCCTTTGTATCTTCGACATATCCATCATAAACACTTGCTGCAACCGCTGTATGAGTATCAATCACATAATTGCTTTCTTGATATACCTTAAGGATTGCTTCTCTGGTCTCAGTTTCAGAAGCCCAACCACCTACAAAATGATGTAGCTTTTCCTTCATACTATCTGTAATTTCATAAACGCCTTGATTACTTAAGGCCTTCATTAACTGTGCTGTCTTCTCAGAATCGTTATCTGCGATATGATAAATCAAACGCTCCAAATTACTAGAAACCAGAATATCCATGGAAGGGGATTCTGTTAAAATAAATTCTCTGTTTCTATCATAACGACCCGACTCAAAGAAATCAAAAAGAACTTTATTATCATTTGACGCACAGATTAATTTGTTAATTGGAACTCCAATGCTTTTTGCATAATAAGCTGCTAGAATATTACCAAAGTTACCAGTTGGAACAACAAAATTAACGCCTTCGCCACTCTTTATCTGTTTTGTTCTGTATAAAGATACATAAGAATGAACGTAATAAACAATCTGTGGTACTAATCTTCCGATATTGATGGAATTTGCTGAAGAGAAAAGGTAACCTGATTGCTTGAGACGCTCTGCCAATTCTGTGTTATTAAACATATTCTTAACACCGGTCTGTGCGTCATCAAAATTACCGTTAATACCGATTACATAAGTGTTTTCACCCTTTTGTGTAACCATCTGTTTCTCTTGAACACTACTTACGCCATCCTTAGGATAAAATACGATTATCTTTGTACCTTCTACCTCTGCAAAGCCAGCCAATGCGGCTTTACCAGTGTCACCTGAAGTTGCAGTAAGTATAACGATCTCTTCTTTTACATCATTCTTTTTCGCTGCCTTGGTAAGAAGATGAGGCAAAATGGATAATGCCATATCTTTAAAGGCTATGGTTGAACCATGAAATAATTCTAAATAAAATGCTTCACCAACTTTTTTCAATGGAGCAATCTCTGCTGTATCGAATTTGTTATCATATGCTTTATTGATACAATCCTTTAACTCTTCTTCCGTATAGTCGGTAAGAAAAAGTTTCATCACCTCATAAGCAATTTCACGATAATCCATCTTAGAAAGTTCATCAAACGATTTTGTTAATACTGGTATTGTTTCTGGTACATATAATCCCCCATCCGAAGATAAGCCCTGCAGCACAGCTTGGGAAGCTGTAACTCTATTGTTGGAATTCCTTGTGCTTGTGTACATTAGGTTCATATCACTTCATTCCCCTTTTCCATTTTTTCACTTAAGGTCTAATTTCTCCCCAACGATTTTTGCCTTTATGGAATAAAATCTTAATGTGATTTATTATAAGATTTTTACATCGGGTGAGTTTTATGTATTATAACATGCTTATACTTCGGATACAATACTTCTAGCTTATTTTCGTATACTTATACATAATCTACTTACGTTTGTAAAAATCATGTCCACCATGATTGAAGAGCCAATCCAATCTAGTATCAAACTCATTTGCCTTTTCAACACTTAATCTTTTCTTAGCTATAAAATACATTGCTCCTTTAGAGTAATCAACACCCTGTAATGCTTTTTCCACGGCAATTTCCGTATCCTTTGATATTTTAACCGTCCAAAAACGGCCACTCTTTACAGGCGAAAATTGATAACTACTTCCTGAATGTTGTAAGATTACACCCTTTATTGTACTCGGAAATCTACCACTCTTCATTCTGTTTAATACAACGTTGGCAATTAAAATCTTACCAATTGTATCTTCACCACCTGCTTCTGATTGAACGATTCGCTGAAGCAACATAACTTCATTGCCAGTAACATTTCCATAGGCCGTACTATATGTAGCATTCAATGTTGCACTTTCTTTTTTCTTTACCTTTGTGATATTTAACGGCAAAACACTAAGTTGCTGTATCACACTTTCAAAGGTTTCTCCATTCATAACTGAACCAAAGAGCCAAACGGTATCTCCACTTGTCGATAAATTATCTTTTGATAGTTCGTCTTTGAATTCAAAAGCTTCTTTCGCCTCCGGCGTAATAGTAGATGTTTCATAATTCGTTGTTGGTGCCATTGTCACACCCGCATACAACGGTTCTTGCGTTCCTTCTTCAATTTCAGTATTGATATCGGCTGCTTTTGAGTTAATATTATAAAATGTATCTGAACCCAAAGCCAACAACAATGCTGACAACAAATATGCAATAAATACCATTACATAACCATGATGGTTTTCATGCATCTTTCTCTTTTGAAGAAACGAATATATTTTTGACATATTATTTCCTCTTTCTTTTCAAAATCAGAAAGCCTAAGCTTTTCCACATTTTGGTTTTTGTTTGATAACTATTCTGCATTATAGGTAACGTTGTTTTTTATGTCAATATGGAAGAATCATTTTCGTTACTACTTACTACTAATATTTTCCTTGTATTATGTTTCCAATGTAATGTTATACAAATACAGCGCTCAATTTATATGTAAGCTTGTACAATTTATACAAGTAAATTTTAACAAATTATTAACGATATATTAAATATTTTATGCAAAAACATTCCATTTTATGACTATTCTATTACAGTAGTACGAAATTTCCTTATTTTTAAGGTGATTCTACAAGTATTGAATTTAATATTTTAGTAACATTTTGGATTATTTATTGTTTTATTGCGTTTTATATTTGTTTCTGATATATTCAAAATATAGAATTCTAGTATTACAACACGAGGGTATAAATCATAAAAATGGAGGTGCGATTGATGTTGCCAGGTGTATATTTAGCTGTTAAATCGAATGGTGAAAGTTACTACAGAGCATCCATAACTTATAGTGGAAAACATATTAGCCTAGGTAGCTTTCGTCATGAGAAAGATGCCAATGAAGCGTACCTATTATCCTCAGATGTTCTTGAAGAAAGTGCAAAATGGAACATTGAAAATTACCCATCTCCATGTATCCTATCCTTTCACAAATGGATCGTGCTGATTAATTTTAGAGATAATAAAATTTATTTTAAAAATCCAATTTACCTAAAAAAACAGTACTTTTTATATTATATGGATGAAACAAACCCGCTTAAATTTAGTGCAGAAGATTTATTTTATTATGCCCATCATAAGATTATGAGACGTGGGGGGCACCTCTTTGTATCGGATTATGGTATGCAAGTTGGTATACTTTCCCGATATGGGATAAAGAATTATGCTGTCCCAGGTAGAGATTACCTATTTATCAACGGAGATGACAGCGATTTTCGATATCAAAATATTGAAGTTATAAATCCTTATCATGGAGTAACAAAAATATATATTAGGAATCACCCAAAATACAAAACAAAAATTCATATTAATGGAGATTATCTAATTGGAAGATATGCAACGGAAACAGAAGCGGCCATAGCTTATAACAAAGCTGCTCTTCTTCTTAATAACTATGGTTTATCGAAGAATTTTTCTCAGAATTTCATAGATGGAATGGACGAAATAGCCTATGCTTCCATCTTTCAAAAGATTGGGTTATCGAAAAAATTCAGAATGTTTGCAGAAAGCTTAAGAACGAATGAAATAAAATAATGTTTATTATATAGAAGCTTTACGATTTTTATTATTACAATTACCAACCGATTCTGATTTACAATTGTTTTGTGGCATGGTAAAATACAACCTGTGAGTAGCATAGATGGTCGCGCCTATAATAGGTGAGGAAAGTCCGGGCTTCACAGGGCAGGGTGCCGGATAACGTCCGGTGGAGGCGACTCCAAGGCTAGTGCAACAGAAATATACCGCCAGAGCATGCTCTGGTAAGGATGGAAAGGTGGCTTAAGAGACCACCGCCTTGCTGGTAACAGCAAGGGCAAATGTAAACCCCACCCGAAGCAAGACCGAACATAAAGCGATACGGTGCCCGCCGTGCTTTAGGGTAGGTCGCGTAGTATCTGCGTAAGCGGATACTGGAGCCACATGGTAACATGTGGTCAAGATAGATGACCATTCAAGACATAACCCGGCTTAACGTGCTGCTCATACATCTAGTCTTATACACTCGCATAATGCGAGTGTTTTTTTATTATAACATCCTTCAACCTGAGAGGATTACGTCTTTATATTGAGGGATGTTATAGTATTACTTCTTTATACTTTAAAACAGCTGCCACCAACGAATTCCTTCAATATTGAGTTCTGTGGTACCGTTTCACTTGGAGTACTGATAAAGTAATCAAGAAATTTCAATAATCTCTTTGCTTCTATATACTCTTCGCTACTGCGATCAATTCCAAATAGGATGGGCTCTGCATATTGCTTCAATACAGCTAGCTCGTAGATTAATGCTGAGTTAAACATAACATCAGCATCCTCCTGGAACGGAAAGATATTCTCATCTTCTCCTCTTCGAACGGATGGCCACATGGAAATCGTCTTCTGAGCAGATGCCCCTCTAGTCCTCGCATCACGAACCATACGACGAATCAACCTTCCGTCCGTGGTTGGAATTCGGTTATGTTCATCGATATTCAGCTGTGTGAGTGCACTGATATATATTTTATACTTACTATCACGTGGTAGTGAATAGGACAAAGCATCATTCAAACCATGAATCCCTTCAATTACTAAAATATCATCATCACCTAAAGTATGATAATTTCCTTTATACTCTCTTTTTCCTGATACAAAATTAAAATATGGAATATCCACCGTCTTACCATTTAATAGATCAGTCATATCCTTATTGAATTGTTCAATATCAATCGCATGAAGGCTCTCAAAATTATACTCCCCTTTTTCATCTTTCGGAGTATTCTCACGGTCTACAAAGTAATTATCCACTGCAATTGGATAGGGTATTAGTCCATGTGCCTTTAGCTGAATACTTAATCGATGTGAAAATGTTGTTTTACCCGAGGAAGAAGGGCCTGCTATCATAATAAACTTCTTGTTACCGGAATTCTTAATGGATGCCGCAATATCGCTGATTTTTTTTTCTTGAAGCGCCTCTTGAACAAGTATTAAGTCATTCATTTTTCCTTGCGCGATAAGATCATTCAATGCTCCTACTGTAGGTATATTCAACATCCTAGCCCAACGATTCGATTCCTTTAGGGTATCATAAAGTTTTATTTGAGGAACAAAAGGTTCAACGTAAGATGAATTCTTTTTATTCGGCAAAAGTAGCATAAAGCCATCATCATAGTCAATTAAATCAAAATATTTAATATAACCGGAGCTCGGTGGCATATATCCATAGTAATAATCCTCAAACCCATCCAACCCATATATATTCGCTTTTGATACGCGGCGGTAGCGAAATAACTTTTCCTTATCATACATGCGATATTGACGGAAGAGTTCAATTGCATCGTCCGTTCCAATACTACGTTTGATATATGGAATATCTCTTTTTACGATTTCCTGCATTCTTTTTTTAACCGCCTGAATTTTATCCTTATTCATTGGAACCTTTCCCTCATAATTGCAAAAAAGGCCATTTCCAACTGAATATTCGACTGTTACCTTATCCACATTCTCCGCCCCGAACTCAGAATAAAAGGCTTTCAACATAACTAGAATCAGACCACGCATGTACGTTTTTGCACCGGCATCTTCCCCCGTAGTTACAAAACGTAGGCTACAGTTTTGCCTAAGCGATTTAAATAACTCCCGTAATCGCCCATTCACAAATGCTAAGATGATTTGATCTTTATAATCTTTTTGAAAATCCTTACTAATCTTTAATAGTGAAGTGTCCTTTGGATATTCATACTCTTGACCATTAATCTCTACCTTAATATTTGAATTCATATTGCTTCTCTCCTCATTAATCAGACTTCTAAAAATACTTTAAACCTCGATTAATTAATTCTATTCTATCTTGAAGTTCTTTCCCTCTCTGTGCTGTCTGCTCAGTGTGGTTATCCCCTAATGCTATTTTTATTTCATTACAAATCTTTAAATCCCATAGCAGAAATTCTTTTAATACTGGATTTTGTCCCTGTAGAAGAAGTTTACCATAATGAAAATGTTCCTCTTCTGTTAGCTTATCGTTTATGTCTTTTTCATTGGCTTGCTTTTGCGTAGCCTTCATCATGACATAATACTTGCCATCCTCTTTTAACATATTCTCTTCTCGAATGATAAATTCCTGATTAGTTAAAAGCTGGCGTACCTTGTGTATCTCTGACTGAGGTTGCAATATTAGCTCATGCACCGATCTCATGATTTCAATTCTATCCGTTAAAATTTGTGCCATTAATGCTCCACCCATGCCTGCTATAATAATTGTATCTGCTTCACCAATATTTAACTTCTCCAAACCATTTGATTTTCTCACATCAATTTGTTCTTGGCAGCCATATTTAACAATATTTTCTTTCGCTCTGTCGATTGGTCCCTGATTAATATCCATGGCAATAATTAGTGGAGCAATTTGATTCTTAGCTAGAAAAATAGATGTATACGCATGATCACATCCCACGTCTGCTACTCGGTTCCCCTTTGTTACGAAATCCGCCACTGCCTGTAATCGTTTTGAAAGCTGCATTTTGTCCTCCACTGTAAGCGAAACCTTTTTACTTTAAGGCTATTATTTTTATTATATAAGCTTTATATATTATTATCTATTCTACCATGTTTTGTCATATTTTATCAACTAGAAGAAATGCCCTTCCAAGTTATCATGACTTAAGAAGTAAACATAATTGATATTAATTAGCATTATATTAACATCCCTTGGTATTGGCTACGTTTGTTATAACAGTTTTTGATATAACAGTCATTTCTATTAACAGTCATTGCTATAACTGTCATTGCTATAACTGTCATTGCTATAACTGTCATTGCTATAACTGTCATTGCTCTACACCCTTGATAATAGTCATACTTGGTATTAGTTACCAATAGTGTAATCTATCTCGGTACGTACCTATTTTACTATAACGGCTTTATAATCTTCATCATAAAACGCCCAAGAGAAAAACCTTGAGCGTTTTTAAATTTACTATTTTATTGTACCATATTCAACATTATATAAACCTCAAGAATTATTCACAATTAGAACTTTCAGCTCTCTCAGTACCTTCAGTTCTTTTCAGTTCTTTCAGTACCTTCGGTTCCTTTCAGTGCTTTCAGTTCTTTCAGTTCCTTCAGTTCTTTCAGTTCTTTCAGTGCTTTCAGTTCCTTCAGTTCCTTCAGTTCTTTTAGTTCTTTCAGTTCTTTTACTTCTTTTACTTCTACCTATTCCAAATAATCCTTCAGCTTACGGCTACGGCTCGGATGTCTTAACTTACGCAGAGCTTTTGCTTCAATCTGGCGAATACGCTCTCTGGTTACGTTAAATTCCTTACCAACTTCCTCAAGCGTACGTGCACGTCCATCATCCAAACCAAAACGAAGACGCAAAACTTTCTGTTCTCTTTCGGTTAGTGTTCCAAGTACCTCCACAAGCTGTTCCTTTAATAAAGTAAACGCTGCTGCATCTGCCGGTACCGGAACATTATCATCTTGAATGAAATCACCAAGATGACTGTCTTCCTCTTCACCGATTGGAGTTTCAAGAGACACCGGTTCCTGAGAGATTTTTTGAATTTCACGAACTCTTTCCACCGGCATATTCATTACCTCTGAGATTTCCTCCGGCGACGGTTCCCTGCCAAGTTCCTGTAAGAGTTGACGTTGTACTCTAGTTAACTTATTAATCGTTTCAACCATATGCACTGGAATACGGATGGTTCTTGCCTGATCTGCAATCGCCCTTGTAATTGCTTGTCTAATCCACCAGGTTGCATACGTACTAAATTTATAACCTTTACGGTAATCGAACTTTTCAACAGCTTTAATTAAACCAAGATTACCTTCCTGAATAAGATCCAGGAATAACATACCGCGTCCAACATAACGTTTTGCAATACTTACTACCAGACGAAGGTTAGCTTCCGCAAGACGTTTTTTGGCATACTCATCACCAAGTTCCATCTTCCTTGCCAGTTCAATCTCCTCATCTGCATTCAAGAGCTGAACCTTACCGATCTCCTTCAAATACATACGCACAGGATCTTCAATATTGATACCTTCAGGAATTGATAAATCTATGGGTTCTACTTCCTCTTCATCATCGAGAATGATATCCTCTTCATCCTCTTCGGAGATTCTGAGAACATCAACATTGTGTTTGTCTAGAAAATCGTATATTTTTTCAATGCGCTGGGGATCTAACTCCAAATCCGAAAAAAAATCATTAACCTCTTGAAACTCCAGAACATTTTTCTTTTTCTCGGCAAAAACCAATAACTCCTTCAGTCTCTCCGTAAATTTAACTATATTGTCGTCCATAGATAATCCTTCCTTCTTTAACTCTTTTTATATTTTAACCATCATTTTATGAACTATGCAACCCACGGCAAATGGGGGTTTTGCTATTGGCTGCTTCATTTCGGTTAATTTACAAATGAATCTGCTTTTTCTTAAGTTCCATTTTTTCATTTATAATTCTCATCAGTAGTGTCGTGTCATTTATCTCAATGGCCTTTTGGCTCTGCTTGTCCAAGCTATTTTCCTTAATCTTCATCAAGGTTTCATTTAATGCTTTTTTCCGACCTACTTCATCCATCTCGCCTCGTATTTCTGCCGAGAACAAACTCGCTACTTCCGATTGCTCCTCTTTATTTTGAAAGCAATTAATAATCTTAGCAGGATTAACCGCTTGTTCTTTTTCATATTGTTCAAATACCAGCACTGCTACTTGTTGATAAATGCCCTCGGTAAAGTCCTCCGGACCAAGGATATCCTTGATTTTATCAAAGAGAGAATGATCTTCAATCAACCAAGTTAGCATAAGCTTCTGCGATTTTGATATTCCATCTTCCGAGTTCTTCTTCCCTTTCCTTGCTTCAGCACGGTATTCCTTCTGGTCATTCAGCCCGACTACAATCTGTGAACCAAGCCTATTTACTAACTTTCGTAGCTGCTCTACCTCAATTTGATAAGCTTTTGCAACTGCATCAATATAAAAGTTTCTCTCCAGCTCTTCTCGAAATCCGATTAGCTTCTTCGCTGTTTCATGAAAGAACTTTGTCTTCTGCTCAGGATCTCCTAGATCATATTCTGTCTGCAACACATCAATCTCGAAAAAGAAGCTACTCTTTGCCTCATCGATCCTCTTCTGATATTCCTCTGCACCTAGTGCTTTTATGAATTCATCAGGATCTTTGTATGGCTTCATGTTTATTACTTTAATCGTTAATCCTACCTCTTTCAAAATTGGGATCGCGCGTATTGCTGCCTGCGTTCCGGCATTGTCACTATCAAAGGTAAGCAAAACTTCATTCGTATATCTCTTAAGAAGATTTGCATGGAACGTCGTAAAGGCTGTTCCGAGAGCAGCAACTGCATTCGTAAAACCTGCCTGATGGAGTGCTATTACGTCCATATAGCCCTCACTAATTAACAACTGTGTTTTTCTAGATGACCTTGCATAATTTAAGCCGTATAAATTCCTACTTTTATCGAACAGCATCGTCTCCGGTGAATTCAAATATTTTGGAGTTCCCTCTCCCATAACACGTCCACCAAACCCTATTACCCTATGGTTTACGTCCATAATTGGAAACATAACACGATTCCAAAATTTATCGGTTCCACCTTTTTGTTCATCAATGGTTACAAGACCTGATTGTTTCAAAAATCCATCTTCATAACCAAGACCTTTCAGATACTTATACAAGTCATCACTAAACTTATTGGAATAGCCTAAACCAAACTGCTTTATTGTATCTTCCGATAATCCTCTGTCTATTAGATAATCATGAGCAACTTGTCCTCTTTGAGAACTTAGTTGGTAGTAAAAATACTTAGCAGCTTGTTTATTAACCTCCAATAATCTACTCTTTACATCTGATTGTCGTTTTGCTTCTTCCGAATATTCAAGTTCCGGAAGTTGAACCCCAGCCCGCTCGCCAAGATGTTTCAAGGCTTCGATAAAGGAATAATTTTCATACTCCATGATAAATGTAAATACATTGCCACCCACACCACATCCAAAACAATGATACATTTGCTTAGAAGCACTTACAGAAAAGGAGGGTGTTTTCTCATTATGAAAGGGACATAAGCCCATATGATTGCTGCCTTTTTTCTGTAATCTTATGTAGGCACCAATAACATTAACAATATCATTCTTACTTCTGATTTCTTCTACCAGCTCGTCCGAATAAAACATAGTGTACTCCTTCCATCTCAATTCATCACGAAACCAGTATCAACATCCACATGTTTTCACCTATGAGCTTCGTATTACGACCTCCAAATTGGTCAATTCCTGTGAGGACATAAGGTTGGTTAAAGTGTTATATGTCAGCCTATGAGTAAATTTGAATATATGTGCACATACTCATTAATTTACTACGGATGACTTACAAAATCCTAAACATAGTTTAATATACACTCCAAGCGGATGGGATCATCAATTCCTTGAATTTAGAAATTGCATAATTATCTGTCATCCCTGCAATATAATCACAGACTACACGATATAAAGGTTCATTCAGTTGCTCCATGCGATGGATATATTCTGCCGGTAAATAACTTGGTTGTTCTATATAATAAATAAACAATTGCTCAAGTAATCGTTCCGCTTGCTCTTCCTGACTTTTTGCCTTTTTATTCAAATAGACACTTTTAAACATAAACTCTCGTAAATGACGCATTGCCGCTTCAATCTCCGGCGTCATAATAATATCGTTGTGATTCTCACTGTTTGAAACAATATCATGAATCAGAATATTAAGACGATCCCCCAGGCTATGACCTAGGATATCTGTATATTCTCTGGGTATGTCTTCCTCACACATAAGACGAGCTCGAATTGCATCGTCTATATCATGATTAATATAGGCAATTTTATCACATAATCGAACAATTTTCCCTTCCAAGGTGGATGGGGTTCCTTCTGTCTGATGATTTTTAATGCCATCCCTTACTTCTTTCGATAGGTTGAGGCCTTGTCCGTGCTTTTCCAATACTTCTACAACCCGTATGCTTTGCAAATGATGCTCAAAGCCTACCGGACATATGCGATTCAATGCCCTCTCGCCAGCGTGCCCAAAAGGAGTGTGACCTAAATCATGTCCTAAAGCAATCGCTTCCGTCAAATCTTCATTCAAAAGAAGAGCTTTCGCAATTGTCCTTGCTATCTGAGCTACCTCCAGGGTATGTGTAAGTCTTGTGCGGTAATGATCTCCTTCCGGAGACAAAAATACCTGTGTTTTATGCTTTAACCTTCGAAATGACTTACAATGATAGATGCGATCCCTATCTCTTTGATAAATGGGACGAATATCACATGGTTCTTCATCAACATCTCTACCAAGTGATTCGTCAGAAAACGCAGCAAAGGGGCTAAGAATTTCATGTTCTCTTTGCTCTAACCTTTGCCTGATATTCAACCTATGCTCCATACCTTCACCTCAACTCCACTCATTATAGTGGTATAAATAATTTGTGTGAATGTGTTAAAATTCCAATCCTTACTCTGCAAAGCATTGAGGATTCATTGTGGATACATTAAATTTTCCCAATATTTATTGTAGTTATCGCGATCATTTATATGACATTATTCCAAATTCTTATTATGTATATTCACAAACGATTTGATGCCTATACTACTAATATTCTACAAAGACTGCCTATTTCCTTTTTTTATTTTTAAATAGTTTGAATAAAGCATATTGCCAGGGTCAAAAGGCTACTTATTACGTTATATACGTCAATTGAATGAATCTCTTTTTGATCACGACATCTTAAAAGTATTTCCCTATAAAAATGAAAAGTAAGGAGCAAGATCACATATGAGATTTTCTATCATACCACAAGTGATAATTGCTCCTATAAATAGCCACTACATAATACATGTTTTTATTTAATACTACATTTGTCTTTTGATGCGCAAGAGGAGCACCCTCCGCAACAGGATTTTCCGGCTTTCATATCCATTATCTTTTTATAGACAATGTATGCGGTATAAGCAAATATAATGGCTCCAAGCAAAATTCCTATTATAACTCCAGTCATAAAACCCTCCTATCTTCCACAAGTGAAATCGCATGAATATAATCCGGCATCAGAGGAATTAATGTATGAACAAGCTTCCAATCTGGTATACCAACGTAGATACAAGCAAGGCCACTCCTAATTGAAACACAATTGAAAACAATGTCCAACGTATGGATCTCATCTCTCTTTGTATTACTCCTATTGTTGCGGCACAAGGGATATATAAAAGGCTAAAAACCATCAGTGAATAAGCGTTCAAAGCGCCAAATCCATACTGACCCAGTGCCTCTGTTAATGTTGCCATTCCATGTGGAGAAGTGATATTACCAATCTGAAAGAGGACACTAAAGCTTGATACTACGACCTCCTTCGCCGCTACACCTGAGATTAATGCTACCACAACCTGCCAAGCATCAAGTCCAGCCGGAGCCAATACTGGGGCTATGGTTTTACCAAGGATTGCACCAAAGCTTTTTGACATATCGTCTACCATTCCTGTCGGCCCAAAGTTCAAAATAAACCAAATAATTACGGAAGCCGCAAAGATTGTGGTACCAGCTTTCGATAGGTATTCCTTCACCTTATCCCACACATAGATTAATATCGTCCACTGGTTTGGTGTCTTATATTCAGGAAGCTCAATTAACAAAGAGTTACTTAAATTCTTGTTTGATTTATCTTTCATAATGAATGCAATTGTGATGGCTACGATAATACCGATCAAATACATGGAGTAAGCGACCAGCATTGCCATCTTTCCAAAAAACATCTGTGAAAACAACACATAAATCGGAAGTCTTGCACTACATGACATAAATGGTGTTATCAATATTGTTTTACGTCGATCATGAATATTCTCAAGCCCTCTGGTTGCCATAATTGCGGGTACGGTACAACCAAAACCAAGTAGCATTGGGATAAAGGCTCTTCCGGTTAATCCAAGTTTACTCATAATTCCATCCATTATGTAGGCCACACGAGCCATATATCCGCTATCCTCCAGATATGCCAATGCCAAAAACAGAATAAATATATTAGGCAAAAAGGTAAGAATACCTCCAACACCTGCGATAATTCCATCTACAATAAGTGAAGTAATAAATGCACCCGCATGGATACTTGTTAATAAATCAAGAACTCCTTTGGAAAATTCCCCAAGGAAAATTTCAAAACCTACTTTGATAAAACCACCAACTTGAAAGGTAAATAAGAATACCAGTGCCATAATCCCTAAGAAAATAGGTAACCCAAGATAACGATGGGTAAGAATTTTATCTACCTTATCTGTTAGTGCTGCTTTGTTGCTTTTATTTACAAGAACTTCTTCGATTATTTCTTCAATAAAGTCATATTTCTGATGAATAATATCTCCTTCATAGCTTCGTGTAAAAATATCCTTTGAATCAATCGGGTACTTCTGTAAAACAGTTTCATCCATTTCTAATAACTTTATTGCATACCATCTAGAATTCTTAATATCCGGGTATTTTGTTTGTAAAAGGTCACATACATCGTCGATCTTATCTTCAATATCATCGCTGTACACAATAGGATAATCCAAATGATGTTCATGTTTATGACTTTTTAATTGTTGCTTTTGTTTTACATGGTGGTGTTCCAAATTTTTATCAATATATTTATCCTGATGATGTGCAACCGTATGCATTAATATATCAAGTCCAGTTCTTTTTCTCGCTGAAACCGGTATTACAGGAATTCCAAGCATCTCCGGAAGTCTGTGAAGATCTATTTCCATTCCACGTTCTTCTACGATATCCATCATATTTAATGCAAGGATTACCGGTTTACCCAGTTCTAAAAGCTGTAATGTCAAATATAAATTTCTCTCTAGACTAGATGCATCCACTATATTAACAATTACATCTACATTGGACTCCAATATATACTCTCTGGTAAGCTTCTCTTCCAAGGTGTAGGAGGTAAGACTATAGATTCCAGGTAAGTCAACTAACTTAAATCGAGCATCATGATTCTTAAAAGCGCCTTCCTTCTTCTCTACCGTAACCCCCGGCCAATTAGCCACTTTCAAATTTGCACCGGTGTATGCATTAAAAAGAGTGGTTTTACCACAGTTTGGATTGCCTACAAAACCAACCTGAATATCTTTTTTCATCACTCTACCCCCTTCATATTAATGGCTTGTGAAATGGCTTTTCCAATTGCTAATCTGCTACCTCTTACCATTAATATGATAGAACCTTCACGATTACGATTTAGAATCTTTATATCAGTACCGTTTGTAAGGCCCAGCGCTTCCAGTCTTCCCATAATTGCACGGTCAAGGTGAAGCGATTCTACAATATAGGTCTTTCCAATCGTTCCATTATTTAGTGTCATGCTATCATCCCCTCAATAATTATATCTATTTAACAAATATACTCATCCATATATTGTAATTGATATTGATTATCATTTTCTACCCTTATTATAGCACTTGTGGTTCTTATGTCAATGAAGTAATTAAACATAAATTAACAATGTATTTCCCGATTTTTATATATTTTCCACTAATATCAATTCCTTTAATGTACCTAATTGACTTGCCAAGCGGTCTACTTTAGCCATAACTATAAAAAGCTTAAAGATAGCTGTATCACAGTCATCCTTAAGCTTTTTTAATTATTTCTCTTGTGATTTATTCTGAAACGAATAAACACATCCACAATAATCCTGTCTGTATAAGTTATACTCCCTTGATAATTCAATGGAACGTTTGTAACCATTTTTCTTCTTAAAGTCTGAAGGTAAATATTTTACCCCATATTCCTTCGCCATACACTGTCCAATTTCATTCAACTTCTGTGCGTTCTTGTGTGGACTGATCGAAAGCGTTGTAGTAAAATAATCAAACCCAAGGTTAGCGGCTTTTACAGCAGCTTCCCTTAATCTCAACTCATAACATACAAAGCAACGAGCTCCGCCTTCTGGTTCCTCTTCTAATCCTGTGACAGCCTGGTAGAAACTACTCGGCAAAAAGCTACCTTGAATAAAATGAACTTCCGCTGGTAGCGGCATCTCTTGAATCAAACGTTGTTGCTCCTCTACTCTTCTAATATATTCCTCTTCGGGATAGATATTCGGGTTATAATAGTAGATCGTAATGTCAAAATAATTAGATAAATATTCCATCACATAACTACTGCAAGGTGCACAACAGCTATGAATCAAAAGCGTTGGTCTTTGATTGTTCCTCTCACTAATTAATTGATCCAATTCCTTCTGGTAGTTCATTCATTGCTCCCTATCAATTCCATCTTTCTTAATGCATTGACAAATTTGTCTCGATCGATTGGCTTGCCTGCATAAGCGTCACAACCTAGTTGAAATGCCTTCGCAACTTTTCTTCCTTCATGTAACGATGTTGTCATTATAATTTTTGCTGCATTTTGCTCCGGAATATTACTCTCTTTTTCAATTTCTCTAATATTCTTTAATGCCTCAAATCCATCTACATTCGGCATAACAATATCCATACAGATTAAATCATACCGTTCTTCTGAATCCAAGGCAGTTCGAAATGCTTCCACCGCTTCACATCCATTCACAGTAATATCACAATCTCCATACTTTGACATGATTTTTAGCATCATTGTCCTGCTTAAAAAATCATCTTCAACAATTAAAGTCCTCATTAATTACCTCCCAATAATTTGGAAATATACAGAATCTTATCATATTTATTGGGTGTTATTTGCAATGAACCCTTTTAAAAATGTTATCAGTATTTCCATTTCTTCCTCTGTACCTATTGAAATTCTCAGATAATTATTAATACGAGGAAGATTAAAATATCTGACATAAATGTTATTCGCCCTCAATGCTTCAAATATTTCTTTGGCAGATATGCTTTCATGGGCAGCAAACAGGAAGTTGGCTCCGGACTTCAGACAGGTAAAACCGATAGAATGCAATTGTTCCTTAGCTCTTTCTCTGGTTTCAATTATCTGTTTAAGTCTATCTTCAAAATATACACCATCCCTTACTGCCTCAACTCCTGCTATAATTGAGGTTTGATTCAACGTATACGAATTGAAAGAGTATTTTACGTCATTCATCGCTTTAATTAACTGGGGATTACCCATAGCATATCCTATTCTCATACCAGCCATGGATCTTGACTTAGAAAAGGTTTGAATTACTAATAAATTATCGTATTTATCAATCAACTCAAGAGCAGAGCGTCCTGCAAAATCAATATATGCTTCATCGACAATTACAATCACCTCAGGGTTACGAGCAATAATATCTTCTATAACCGATAATTCCTCATATATGGAAGTTGGTGCATTGGGATTAGCAATGATGACTCCACCATTTTCTTTGTAATAATCTTCTTTAATAACGCGGAAATTGGCATCTAATGGCTGTGTGTGATATGGAATTTTAAACAAATCACTCCAAACCGGATAAAACGAATAAGTTATATCTGGAAATAAGATAGGCTTATCAGAATTAAAAAAGGTCATAAATGCCATCGCAAGTACATCATCCGATCCCACTCCCACAAAGATCTGATCTAAATTGAGCTTATAAAAATGAGCCAGTTCGTCTCCTAATAATCGAATAGTCGGATCTGGATACAATCTTAATTTGTCAGAATCAAATTCACGGAGTATCTTTTCCACTCCCGGCGCAGGTGGGTAAGGATTTTCATTGGTGTTTAGTTTTACCATCCCCAGCTTATTCGGTTGTTCACCCGGTACATAGGGTACAACCTTACGGATATTTTTCTCCCATGGCTTCATAATTTAACCTTGCATCATATCAACAATCGTTTGATACATTTTCCTTTCTTGAAAAACCTTTTTTACAATGATCATTACACTATCTTGTTAAATATTATATGATTCTTTTATATAGTACAAATCATCGTTCTTACATTATTTCTTGTTCTTACAATAATTCTTATTTACCATAGTCCTCAGCTAATCTTTTGAATTTAGGAAGTGATCTTTCTATCATTGAATAGTCAACGCAATACGCAATTCTACAATATCCTGGGCAACCGAAAGAGGATCCCGGAACTATTAACAAATTATACTCTTTTGCCTTCGCTGCAAATGCCTTATCATCCTCTTCTAATGCCTTCACAAATAAATAGAAGGCGCCCTGTGGCTTCACACATTCATAACCATAGGAGGTCAAATTATTATATAATAGCTCTCTATTACGGTTATATATTTCAACATCTACCTTTGCATCCAAACATTTGGCAACTGCACGTTGTATTAAAGAAGGGGCATTCACATAACCAAGAATACGGTTTGCAACATTAGCTGCCTGAATAAGCTCTTCATAATCAGCAACTTCTTTCGGAATTACAAGATAGCCAATACGCTCCCCCGGAAGGGATAATGATTTACTAAAGGAGTATCCAACAATGGTATTATCATAATACTTTGTTAGGTATGGGATTTCCACACCATCGTATACTAGCTCACGATAAGGTTCATCCGATATCAGATAAATTGATATATTAAACTCCTGTTGTTTCTTATATAATATGTCTGCAAGCTCTTGTATGGTTTGTTCGGAATACACAACGCCTGTTGGATTATTAGGAGTATTGACAATCACTGCCTTTGTATTTGGAGTAATTTTTTGCTCAAATTCTATTAGATTTGGTTGAAAATCCACTGTATTGGGTGATACTACAACCAGCTCTCCATTAAAGTTACTCACATAATTGCGATATTCTCCAAAGAAGGGTGCAAATACAATCACTTCCTCCGATGGATTAAGAAGTGACTTCAGTATAACATTGAGCCCACCGGCTGCGCCGACTGTCATAACAATATTATCAGCGTGAAAGGAGGTACCAAAATCACCATTGATTGAGTTTGCTATTGCTTCTCGAACATCTTCATAACCCGAGTTATTCATGTAACCATGTACCAGATTCGGTTTCTCTTCTTGAATTACCTGAATAAGTGCTTCTTTAATTTGTGTTGGTGGCTCTACGCTCGGATTTCCCAGACTAAAATCAAACACATTCTCTGCTCCATGTATACCAGAAAGTCTCTTTCCTTCTTCAAACATCGCTCTAATAATGGAGCTGTTTTGCACTAATCCACGCATTTTTTCTGAAATCATGATATCCCTCTTTCCCAATTAAATACTAGCGATTTTTGCTGTAAAGTATAACATACAATTGATTCCATATCAATACTTTTATAAAAGTGAATGGGCATGCGTCAAATCTTCTTTTCATCTTCAGCAGTTTACCACTTATAATAACTATTTCTTTTCTTTCCTTGATGCTAATAATATTAATAATTAATACCAATAAAATAGGCTGTTGAAAATACAACCCTGGAATTAACTTTGTTCCAAAGATTTGGATTTTCAACAGCCTATTTGATTCTATTATTATTTAAACCGAATATCCAGATATGATTTGACAATATCAACGCATTTTTGGAATCCAAGATGACCGCTGTTCAAGCATAAGTCATAGTTATTTGCATTGTCCCAATCTCTACCTGTGTAGTACTTGTAATATTCTGATCTGTGTTTATCAATGGTTTCAATCAGCTTATCACTCTCTTTGTCACTCTTACTGGTCACATCCATTACGTTCTTAATACAATCTTCATGAGGAGCATGAACAAATAATTTCACTACATTGTCATAATCTTTTAAAATATAATCCGCACAACGCCCTATGATAATGCAGGATTCCGTATCAGCAAGTTCCTTAATAATTTTTGCTTGATAGTTAAAAAGATTATCATTTGAAACAAATTCATCACTATCTGGAGGAATAATCTCACCTTTATAGATATTACTCGCTATACGAAATAAAAGACTTTTCTTTATCTTTTCATCTGCCTTTGCAAATAATTCCTGATTAATACCACTATCATCGGAAGCGAGTGTAAGGAGATCCCTATCATAATAAGGAATTCCCAGTTGCTCGGACAACATCTTACCGATTGTCCTACCACCACTGCCATAACCTCTTGCAATTGTAATTACATATTTACTCATATGAAACACCTCCTGCTTATTAATTCAAACTGCCTACCCTTAGTGTTAGTTTGTGCCGAGGATTTCGCAGGCGCAAACTTATAAGTGTGAAAATTGTACTTCATTTTCACACTATTCCCCTAAATATGCCTTCTTCACGGATTCATCATTCATTAAATCTTTTGCATCACCCTTAAGAACAATTTTACCTGTTTCCAGCACGTAAGCACGATCAGCAATTGCTAATGCCTTTTTCGCATTCTGTTCAACAAGAAGTACTGTCGTACCACTCTTGCTAATGCTCTTAACTATATCAAAGATCTCCTCCACCAAAATTGGAGAAAGTCCCATTGAAGGTTCATCCATAAGTACAATCCTAGGATGTGACATCAAAGCACGACCCATTGCAAGCATCTGTTGTTCACCACCACTTAAGGTTCCAGACAACTGATTTTTACGTTCACGAAGTCTCGGAAATCTTAAATATACATTCTCTAAGGATTCTTCAATTTCTGCTTTATTACTACGGGTAAATGCTCCCATCAATAGGTTATCATATACTGTAAGCTGTGAAAATACACGTCTTCCCTCCGGAACATGTGCAATTCCGTGAGATACAATTTTATGAGCTGGTATCTTCTGTAGATTGATACCTTCAAATAGTACTTCACCACTTTTTGCAGGAATTAAACCCGTAATGGTCTGAAGAATTGTTGTCTTGCCTGCACCGTTCGCACCGATTAATGCAATAACTTCACCTTCATTTACTTCAAAGGATACATCCCTAATTGCCTGTATCACTCCATAATAAACCTGTAAATCTTTTATTTCCAACATCGCCATAATATATACTCCTTGCTTTATAGGAGGTTCCTTCCCGCTTTTATAGGAGATTCCTCTTTGCTCTATAGGAGGTTCCCTCCTGTTTTATAGGAGGCTCCCTCCACACCGTATTTATGCGCCTAGATATGCCTTAATTACTTCAGGATTGTTAAGTACTTCACTTGGCAAGCCATTCGCCAGCTCTGTTCCGAAGTTTAATACAAAAATCTTCTCACAGATACCTGCAACCAACTTCATATCATGCTCTATTAACAAGATTGTTACATCATATTTCTTACGAACCAAGGTAATGGTTTCCATCAATTCAACTGTTTCAGCTGGATTCATTCCCGCTGCTGGCTCATCCAAAAGTAACAGCTTTGGATTTGTTGCAAGCGCTCTTGCAATCTCCAGCTTTCTTTGCTTACCGTAAGGCAAATTGGAAGCAAGTCTATTCGCCTCTTGGTCAAGATCAAACACTTTCAAAATGTCCATAGCCTTCTCATTCATCAGTCTTTCAGTCTTGAAGAAGGATGGCAAACGAAGTATTCCAGATAGGGTGGAATATTTATAATTATTATGGAGACCGGCCTTTACATTATCAAGAACGGATAAGTTCTTAAATAAACGAATATTTTGAAAGGTTCTAGCAATACCTGCTTTATTAATTCCAATTGTGCTAAGTCCTGTGATATTCACTCCATCAAGTAATACACGTCCGGTATCGGGTTTATAAACACCGGTAAGTAAGTTAAAGGCAGTTGTTTTTCCTGCTCCGTTTGGACCAATTAGACCATATAATTCACCTTTTTCGATTTCAATGTTAAAGGAATCAACTGCTCTTAATCCACCAAAGGAGATACCCAAATTACTAACTGATAACATTGCCATAATTAAGCCTCCTTCTTCTTTGAAAACTGATTAAATAAATTCTTTATTTGGTGTCTCTTACGCCATTCAATGCAAGCAGGATTCCAGTTGAATATCATCATTACAATTAATACAATTGCATAGATGAGCATACGATAATCCTGTAAGAAACGTAAGTATTCCGGTAGCAGTGTCAATACCACCGCCGCAATGATGGATCCTCGGATATTACCAATACCACCAAGTACAACAAATACTAAAATCATTATGGATTGATTATAGCCAAAGGTCTTTGGTGACGCAGTTAAGCTTGAAATATTATGAGAATATAACACACCCGCAATACCGGCCATACCTGCGGAAATCGAGAAGGCTAATAGCTTAAATCTTGTAATATCAATTCCAACCGATTCAGCTGCAATTCGGTTATCACGAATTGCCATAATTGCACGGCCTGATCTTGATTTGATTAAGTTAACAATAATCATGTAAATAATGATTAATAATATCACAGCAATGGTAAAGGTTGTATTTTGCGGAGTACCGGAGATACCCTGAGCTCCCTTTAGTATAACCTTACCACCATCCTGTAGATTCAGTGATGTATTTATAATCGAGATATGAAGACCTTTACCATCTAAACCAATATATAAAACATTGATAAAATTCTTAATAATCTCACCAAATGCAAGTGTTACAATGGCCAGATAATCACCGCGAAGACGTAATACTGCTACTCCAATTAGCATTCCAAACAAGGCTGCAAAAAGTGCACCGATCAATAATGCTAAGGTAAAGCGAATAAAAGTATTAGGAATGATATCCACGGTACACTGTGTGAATATTGCTCCGGTAAATGCACCTACACACATAAATCCTGCATGACCAAGGCTTAATTCACCTAGAATACCGACGGTAAGATTTAAGGATACGGCAAGGATTGAGTAATAGCAAAGGTTAACCAAAAGACCCTTCATCAAGTTTGACATGCTTCCAGTTTGAATCATAATCTGACATATCGCATAAAATATAATGATAATTCCTATGGTAATTACATTATTTAATATATTTTTATTAATTTTTTTACTTCTCTCATTTTTCATATCACCCACCTACACTTTCTCATGGAACTTCTTACCAAGAATACCGGTCGGCTTAACAAGAAGTACAAGAATCAAGATTATGAATAAAATTGCATCGGACAACTGGGAAGAGATATAGGTACGACCGAGTATTTCAATTATTCCAAGTAAAATACCGCCTATCATCGCTCCAGGAATAGAACCAATGCCGCCTAATACTGCTGCTACAAACGCTTTGATACCAGGCATTGCTCCCGAAGTTGAGGAAAGGGATGGATAAGTTGAAAACATAAGCATACTTGCAATTGCTGCAAGTGCTGAGCCGATTGCAAAGGTAATTGCAATGGTTCGATTTACATTAACACCCATCAGTACGGCAGCATCCTTATCTTCTGAAACAGCAAGCATAGCACGTCCTGCTTTTGATTTCTTTATAAAGATGGTTAACCCAATCATAATGATGATACAAATTGGAATTGTTACCAAGGTCACACCTAATATGGTAAGCTTTCCACCCGCAAGATTCAGCGGTTTTAAAGTTATAACCGGAGAAAATGACTTCGTATCTGCTCCAAATATGATAAGTGCCACATTCTGTAATAAATAACTTACACCAATTGCTGTAATTAATACAGCCAACGAGGAAGCTTTTCTAAGTGGTTTGTAAGCAACCTTTTCTATGGTTACACCTAACACTGTACATAATATTACTGCCGCCAACACTGCAATCACAGGATTTAATCCCATCGTACTCATAAAAATAAAAATAACATATCCGCCAATCATAATGACATCACCATGTGCAAAATTCAGCATCTTAGCGATGCCATAAACCATGGTATATCCGAGTGCAATAATCGAATAAACACTACCAAGGCTGACACCATTAATTAAAGAAGATAAAAATCTCATAATTACCCCCATCTGCATGTATTTCATGCAATGTATTTTTGCATTATCCTTCAAGGATAAAGATCATGAATCCTTCATCGAAGGATAGCATACAGAAAATTACAGCAAGTTATTGTTTTGCGTAAACCTCTGTGAACATAACAGATTCCATATATCCAATCTTATTATGAAGCTATATGACATCTGTTATGTTCATAATAAGGTTTTTGTTTAAATTTATTATATCATAGCCGAGTAACTGATACAAATATTGAAAGAGTATCAATTACCTATATTATAGATTTTTAGTAAGCATTAACAGAGGGACGCTGTATAGCACCCCTCTGTATTTAAATCTCATCCTATAACATTATTATGACAACAATTATGTTAATTCCAATTAATTAGCGGATACATAAGCTCCGTTCTTAATTACAATTGCTCTAGGCGCTTTGTTAACTTCACCCTTTGCTGACCATGTCATATCTGCACCTGTTAAGCCATCAACACTGATTTGTGGCATTGCTGCTTTAAGCGCATTACCAAGATCCGCTACACTCATATCAGGTTTTGCACCAGATTTTTCAATTGCTGCTTTGATGATATAGATTGCGTCATAAGCATCTGCTGCAAACTGATTTGGTGTATCAGTATATGCTGCTTTATAACTTGTTACGAATTTCTTTGTCATATCATCAGTTGCATCTGCTGCAAACGGCGTAAGAAGCATTAAGCCTTCCGCTAACGCTTTATCAAAACCCTTAACAGTAAGAATACCATCAAGACCGTCACAACCAAAGAAGGTTGGTTTATAATCGAAATTTGATGCCTGTTTAAGAATTAAAGCTGCTTCCTTGTAGTAAATTGGAAGAAATACAAGTTCAGCACCGCTGTCTTTTGCTTTTTGAATCTGTACGGAGAAGTCTGATTTACTTTCTGATGTAAATGCTTCCGCTGCAACAATTTCAAGGTTTTGTTTCTTCGCTTCTTCCGCAAATTTCTCATAGATACCGGAAGAATAGATGTCAGAACTATCATATATAACTGCTATCTTCTTAGCTACATTGTTCTTTCCAATGTACTGTGCAGATGCAATACCCTGATTTGGATCGGTAAAGCATACCTGGAAAAAGTTATCATATTTCAAAAGACTTGCTGATGAACCAGATGGTGTAAGCTGGAACATTTTATCTGCATTGGTCTTCTCAATAACTGCTGCACAAGCACCTGAAGTTACCGTACCCATGAGGATCTGCATTCCTTGATCCTTTAAACTGTTATACGCATTAACTGCCTTCTCTTGATCTGCTTCATCATCAGCAAATTTGAAGTCAATTTTCTTACCATTGATGCCACCTGCTGCATTAATTTCATTCCTAGCAAGCTCAGCGCCATTTTTTACACTTTGTCCGTAAACAGCAGCGTCACCTGTTACAGGTCCGATACCACCAATAACAAAAGTATCTTTTTTCGCTGAATTATCTGTGTTTTTTGAATCACCATTGCTTGCTGGTTCTTTTGTACCACAAGCAGTTAAGCTGACAACGATCATGCTTACTGCCAAGATAAGAGCTAAAGCTTTTTTCATTTTTTTCATACAATGTTTCCTCCTGATTTTATATAGTAAATGCATAAAAATACAAGAGCACTGTGTTACATAGATTATTTGCAGTTAATCTAGAACCAGTGTACTTGTTATAAACAAAGCGTCCCTCGTGTTTATCAAATATGATATCACCATTCGAACGCCTTTATTCTGCATTTATAATAACCTCGCATAATTGTTTTGTCAATACAATCTTTTAGCGCGTTAAAGTTATCCTATGTCAAATCATCATAACATCAAAGGAATAACGTAATAATCAAATAAAATTCTAAATAGTACTATTTATATAAAAATAATAGTATTTATCACTACCTATTGACTCAGTTCTCCTCCACACTTATCACAATATTCAAACCCCTCCAAGGTAATGCCACCGCAGTCCGGACATATGATTTTGGCAGGGTGAATCTCTCTCTCTAACACCTCATAAACCTCTTCTGAATCCGGATTATCCCCCAATTCAATGGTAGAGTTTTCTTCTATCTCATCCTCATCCTCATCAAGCACCTCATCTTCTGTGTCTCGGGCAAAAGGTTTCTCCTCTTCGATGCTTACGTCCTGTCCTTTCCTATTAAACAAACGACTAATCAAAGACATAATTCTCTTCCTTTCCTGTCTGAGGTTTAAATTTACTCCTTACAACTCAAATGATTGGCTGTACCACGCATTTCAATGACCGGTACACCTTTCCCTTCAATGTATTCCCTAGTTATAATAACTTTACCAATATTATCATCCTTAGGAATTTCATACATAATATCCAGCATCACATTCTCAAGAATCGCTCTTAGTGCTCTGGCACCTGTTTTCTTCTCAAGCGCCTTCTCTGCAATCGCCTCCAGTGCATCCGGTGCAAACTGAAGATCTACTTCATCCAAAGCAAGGAGCTTCTGGTATTGCTTTAAGATTGCATTCTTTGGCTCTTTCAGTACAGTTACAAGCATATCTTTCGTCAATCCCTCTAAGGTATATAATATAGGAAGTCTTCCTAAAAATTCTGGGATCATACCATATTCACGTAGGTCATCAAGGGTAACCTCCTGTAGCACATTCGGATCCTCATCATATTTATCCTTCAAATCCGCTTTAAATCCAATTGAGGATTGTTTATTCAATCTCGTTTTAATAATTTTATCTAGATCCGGAAACGCTCCTCCACAGATAAAAAGAATATTCTGTGTATTCACGGTAGTTAAAGGCACCATTGCATTCTTTGAACTTGCCCCAACCGGAACCTCAACATCACTACCCTCTAAAAGCTTGAGTAACCCCTGCTGTACCGATTCACCACTGACATCTCTGCTATTGGTATTGCGTTTCTTGGCGATCTTATCGATCTCATCGATAAATACAATACCCTGTTCTGCCTTCTTCACATCATTACCTGCCGCCTGTAAAAGCTTTGATATAACACTTTCCACGTCATCGCCAATGTAACCAGCTTCCGTTAAGGAAGTTGCATCTGTAATCGCTAACGGAACATTCAATAACTTTGCTAAGGTTTTCACGAGATAAGTTTTACCGCTGCCAGTAGGTCCAATCATTAGCATATTCGATTTTTCTATCTCAACCTCTGGTTCAAAGGTTGCACCAATTCTCTTATAGTGATTGTATACAGCGACTGATATTACCTTTTTCGCGTGCTCTTGACCAATAATAAAATCATCAAGACTTGCTTTAATGATATGTGGTGATGGGATTTTCTTACGGTCAAAGGGCTCCTGCTGTTCCTCTTCCTCCTCTGGCTTACTCTTTTTCAATTTTTGGGCTTTGGGGATATCATTCTGAAATTGTGATAGGTTTAGCATGCTAGGATTCATACCCATCATGTTCATATAGGGATTATCTCCCTTATTAATTGTATCAAATGTTTTTTGCATACAATCCGCACAGATGCTGATTTGGTTTGGAATATGTATCATCTTTCCCACCTTACTCTCAGGCCTTCTGCAGAGATAGCAAACCTCCTCAAATTCCTCATGATCTTTATGTTTATCTATATTGTTATCATCAACATTATTCATTTATTACCTCCTGAAGTATTAAATTATCTAGTTTGTATTGAACTCAGAAATATTCATATGTCGATTATATCCTATTCAACAATTCCGTTCAATAGCAGAATAATTTACTTGTCAAGTATTTTGCATATTAAATTCCATATTATGGGCAATACTAATATGTATGAAGAAATGCTGGCTACCCACTCTACATTACATGGATATCCAGCACTTCTATCAAATTTATAATCAGTATGCCTTTAACTATAGAAAAATGAATATGCAAGCAAATGGAAGCTCACATATTCATTTACATTATATATAATTTATGACACAACGATACTTTTATTAATTTAAAACGATTATTTATTCGTACCAGTTAATTGAGGATTTTGACCAAGTATCGTTTTCACCTTTGCTTCCTTATACTTTCCATCCGTATTACGCATGTAGGTTATCTCTACTTCACTACCAACTTTCATGCTATTAACTTTATCCTTTAATTGCGTAATTGAAGTAACTGCAAGGTCATTAACCTTAATAATAATATCCTCTGCTTTTATACCGGCTTTCTCAGCTGCGCCACCTTTTGCCACGGCCTCCACATATACACCGATTGGTAGGTTATAGGCTTTGGAGTCATTGTCCGTTACATCAAAGCCAGAGATACCAAGATATCCTTTTTCACTCTCAGATAAAACCTCACGGCTCATCAGCTCATTAATGATTGGAGTTGCCTTTGATATAGGAATCGCATATCCCATGCCTTCCACTTCATTGGAAGAATATTTAACCGTATTGATACCAATAACTTCACCAGCAACATTCAACAATGCACCGCCGCTATTACCAGGATTAATTGCTGCATCCGTTTGAAGAAGTGTCATTTTCTTTGAAGTATAGCCATCGGAAACTTCTACTTCACGATCCTTTGCACTGATATAACCAACTGTGACCGATTGACCATATCCCAATGCATTACCAATTGCGATAGAAAGTTCACCTACTTTAATACTATCGGAATTCCCTAGCTTAGCTACCTTAATTGCCTTAACTGTTGTATCTTTTAATGACTTAATATTCAATGTAATAACTGCTAGATCCGCTGCTGCATCCGTTCCTTTTACCTCTGCTACAGCTACTGTACCATCGATAAAGGTTACTGATATCTTGCTAGCACCTTCAACAACATGGTTATTGGTAGCAATCAAAAGTTCCTTATCATTTTCTCCAACGATGATACCTGACCCGCTACCCTGAACCTCCTGATCATACTGTTGTCCAAATAATTGACCACTTTGTGTTTCCGTACTATTGATAGAAACAATTGCAGGAAGGTTTGATGTTGTTACATTTGTGATTGCAGATTTACTCGCTGTTTTAATTGTTCCTTGCTTGGTATAACCAACCTCATAAGAATTGTTAGTTCCCACCTTGCCGATGGTAGATAGGGCATTATTAACAGTAGAATTCGGATTAATAATGCTGTAGATTTCTTGGCAACCAATAAAGGTTATTGCAGCAATCAACCCAAAGCAAACCGCTTTAACCAAAGTTTTATATCCCTTTGATTTTTGTTTTTTCACCTTCTGTGGTGGAATTTGATTTATGGCTACATTGGGATTTTCACTTTGCCAGGTATTCGTACCATGATTATAGTAAGTATATGTGTTATTTGGCCTTTGCTCCGCCCAAAAATTATATTCCGGTATTTTATTATTTTCATTATTATCGAAATTGCTATTATTCCTACTGCTATTATTGATTTGGTCATTGTTGTTAAACTCAGACATCGTAATTCTCCTTTCAGCATATACAACTACGTTATTCATACTCAATGACATTTTATCAGTAGATTGTGTTTAGTTTGTGAAAAAGAAATAGAAATTACAAAAAACAAGAATACATTTTTGGATATGAAAGAATAAATTTTTTGCTCAGCAAATTGATGAATGATGCACAAATATTCATTTTTTATATAAATTCAACTTATGACACCTTAATGTAACATTGTAATGATATTATAATAAAGAAGATAAAAATTATGTTGTTGAATTTGACATAATCATGTATTATATTATAGAAGTTGCTCTGCATCCGTATCATTTAAAGAAGAAATTAGGATTTAAAATATACACTGATTACTAAGTTGCTTGTTAAGCAACATGGAGGTTACCATGATTAAAGACAATCAAAAAACATTTAATAGAGTGCACGTTCTTATGGATGCGGTCATCGTAGTTATTTCATACTTGCTGTCCTATTACTTAAGATTCCAAAGTCCTTTACAGAATAATGAAATTTTTCAAGCTGAGCCAGGAACCTTTTACAATATACAGGTTTATGCATGGCGACTCATCTTAATTGTTCCCTTATATTTGGTCATTTATTACTATACTCATTTATACACTCCAAAGCGAGGCAGGCGTAGATTATCAGAAGTATTACACATAGTCGTTGCAAACATCTTCGGTGTCGCATTTTTCTCCTCCATTCTTTATATTACGAAAGAGAGCGATATTTCACGTATTTATTTAGCATTATTTTTCACTTTGAATATTTTCTTAAGTACGATTTCACGAATGGTAATCTCTTATATCCTTCGAATTGCTCGTCGTAAAGGCTATAATCTTAAGCATGTTCTTCTCGTTGGTTATAGTAGTGGAGCACAAGCATTTATAGATCGTGTATTTGTGAATCCTCAATGGGGATATTACATCCATGGTATTTTGGATGATAATATAGAAATCGGCACTATGTATAAGAAAGTTCCTGTAATAGGAACGATCACTCATTTGGAAGCTTTTTTAAGAAAAATGACTTTAGATGAGATTGCCATTACGATCAGTGTAAATGAATATCATAAGTTGGAAAAAATTGTGCAAATCTGCGAAAAGTCCGGTGTACACACCAAGTTTATTCCGGATTATTACAGCTTTATACCAACCACCCCTTATACAGAGGATTTATATGGTCTTCCGGTTATTAACATCCGTAATGTTCCATTGTCGAATACTTATAATAGTATCAGAAAACGGATTGTTGATATATTTGGAGCGCTTGTTGCAATCATCCTTTTTTCAATCCCTATGTTATTGGTTGCCATGATTATTAAAATCACCTCACCTGGCCCTGTTATCTTCTCCCAGGTTCGTGTAGGAAAGCATAATAAAAAATTTAAAATGTATAAATTTCGCTCAATGGAAATACAGAAAGAACATGATGAGAAAAAAGCATGGACTACAAAAAAAGATCCCCGTGTTACCGGCATCGGTAAGTTTATACGTAAAACCAGTATTGATGAATTGCCACAGCTTTTTAATATTTTAAAAGGGGATATGAGTTTAGTTGGTCCAAGACCGGAACGACCCTTCTTCGTTGAGAAGTTCCAGCAAGAAATTCCTCGTTATATGATTAAGCATCAGGTATCACCAGGCTTAACCGGTTGGGCACAGATTAATGGTTTTCGTGGAGACACTTCTATTAAAAACCGAATTGATCATGATTTATATTATATAGAAAATTGGACACTGACTTTAGATTTTAAAATTATACTTTTAACATTTTTCAAAGGATTCATTAATAAAAATGCATATTAATCGGGTTTCATAGATTAATATTTACAAGAAAAAACCATACTAAATCACAAACGATAAAAAGAAAGTAGGCGAACATAATAATGTTAAAAGATAAAAAGAAGATAAAAAAAAGAAGCAAGTTAATTGCATTGTTTATCTTAGAATTATTGGTACTAGTATTAATTATTGCCGGCTTTTATCTATATAGCAAGTTAAATCGAATTCAATACGATTCTTCTGATGATAAGAACATAATTCAAAATGATAACGTGAATATAAGTGGTTACCGCAATATCGTAGTATTTGGAGTGGATTCTAGATCAAATGCTTTGAAAAAGAATACTCACAGTGATACGATCATTATAGCTAGTATTAACAACAAAACGAAGGATGTTAAAATGGCATCTGTATATCGCGATACTTATGTTAATATCCCAGATCGTAATAAATTTGATAAAATTAATGCCGCCTATTATAGAGGTGGTTACTCTCTGGCTCTGAGTACTATTAATACAAACTTTGATTTAGATACCAAGGAATTTGTAACTGTGAATTTTGAAGCAGTTGTACAAGCAATTGATATGCTCGGTGGAATAGAAATTGATGTGCAAAGTAATGAAGTAAAATATGTGAATGGATATGTTAAGTCGTTAAATATAATTAATGGCACTCAAGTTTCAGGCATTCAAGCAGCCGGCAAACAACTGTTAAATGGCACGCAAGCAACTGCGTGGTCACGTATACGGTACACTGCAGGCGGAGATTATAAACGTACTGAGCGCCAACGAATCGTTATTGAAAAAATGTTTGCTAAGGTTAAAAAGTCAAGTATTGGCAAAATTAATAATTTTATTGATATTATGCTACCAAAGGTATATACCAATTTAAATAATATGGATTTATTAGTTCTAGCAAAAGACGTATTCTCTTACAATATAGTGGAACAAACCGGATTTCCATTTGAAAAGGATGCGCACACCTATAGTAAAGTGTCCTACGTATTTCCTATTGATTTGACTGCAAACGTAACTAAACTACATGAGTTTTTCTTTAATGAAAAAAATTATGTTCCAACCCAAACTGTTCAGGGTTATTCTACTCAAATAGAATCCATTCGAAACCGTAAATAATAAGATAAAAATGATGGTAGAAACTGCTACATAATGCAGCGTCTACCATCATTTTATTTTAAGCAATACTTTTATGATAACACAAATTATCAATTATCAATTTTATTTTGTGCCATATGCAAGCTATATTTAGATTTAATATTTTTATTCCACTAAAAAGTTACACGAAACATTTGAATGTTGAATGTCATCTATTTACTACTTTATTTTTGCTTCATATATTTCACAAATGTCGGTTACATTGCCTTCAGCAATTAAAGTCCCTTTTTCCAATAGTATTGCTTTATTGCATATACTTTTAACCTGTTCAATACTATGAGAAACAAAGAGCACAGTAACCCCCTGCTTAAACATAGACTTAATCTTGTTCTCGCTCTTACTACGGAATTTCGCATCACCAACTGCCAATACTTCATCAAGAATTAAAATCTCAGGATCAACAACAGTAGCGATGGAAAAGCCCAAACGAGCCCTCATACCGGAAGAGTAATTCTTCACAGGTACATCAATAAAATCACCCAATTCAGAAAATTCAACTATTTCTTTATACTTACTCTTAATAAAATCTCTCGAATATCCAAGAACCGCTCCATACAAAAAGATATTCTCAGCTCCTGTATATTGTAGATCAAACCCAGCTCCAAGCTCCAAAAGCGGAACAATTCGACCTTTTATACCCAAACTACCCTCAGAAGCTTTTAAAACACCCGCTACAACCTTTAGCAAGGTACTCTTACCAGCACCGTTCAGGCCTAAGATTCCAACTCGGTCTCCCTTTTCCACATTGAAGGTGATATCCCTCAAAGCCCAGAAATCTTTATAATTCATATTTCCTTTAATTTTTCTTATAATAAACTCTTTCAAATTGTCCACTTTCTCACTGCCCATACGAAATCTGACACCAACGTGATCAACCTTAATAACGTTATTACTCATGAATCCTCCATTCCGTCATTAAAAACCATTAAATATTCAAAATAAATTTATCCTGATTTTTGTAGAACATCCAAATACCTATTATTAATGTTACTATACTAAAAGCTCCAGAATATATCAATGCTTCTAAGTTTAAACTTTTTGCATCAATAATGGAATCTCTAAAATTAACTATTATCGCATAAATTGGATTTAATTTCAAAATCCATCCATGATTGGTTTTTATAATTCTATCAGAATAATAGAAAATCGCTGAACAATACATAATAATCGTAAGTAAAACTCCCCATAGGTACTCCATATCACGGAAAAATACTTCCATGGTAGCTAAAATCATTCCTACGCCAACTACCATAATAAACAAAATAAATAACGGAACTATTGCTTGAAATATATACATTGTTGGTTTTACCTGAGAATATATTTGTACACCAATTAATACAATAAGAGAAATTAAAAAAGTAACATATTGTGCCATAATAGAAGATAACGGATAAATATACTTTGGAACATATACCTTTTTAATCATCTGGCCGTTGGAACGAATTGATTTCATTGCACCTTTTGTACCATTCGAAAAAAATGTAAACAATAGACGTCCTGACACAATATAAAGAGGAAAGGTTTTGTTGCTATTCCCTAATAAAGTACCAAATACAACGGTTAATACAATAGTGTTCAATAGGGGCTCTAGCAAAGTCCATAGAATTCCCAGATAAGATCTTCTATATTTTAATTTGATTTCTTTAATAATAAGTTCCGAAAGTAAAAATCTATATTTCTTAAAATTGTTAATCGCTTGCTTCATTCTAGTCACCTTTATTTCAAAAGATATTAGTATTTTATAGCTATGATTAGATATGTAGTATTGACCACACATGAGGGAGGTATTCACATCTTAATACTAGCTCTCAATATTTACCAACGCATTTTGAATAAATTATTCCTCCATCTCATATATTATTTTTTTATTTTTTATATCATTGGGATTATAGCATTCAATTAGTTACAAGTCAACAATGCATTTTCTTCTTTAATGACGATGCATTTTGTGCTTTAGGGACAAAGCAATTATTTCTTTAGTGACAATGCATTTGTAATTTTAGTCGAGAGTATGTAATTGCTACTTCAATTAAACGTATGTCTTTACTACTTTAGTCGCGACACAATGCATGTACTACTTAATACTTGTATTTTCTTTCGTCTAGTGCAAAAAAATGCTGCTGAATGCTATTATAAATTCAGCAGCACATTCATTCAATTATTTAAGATCCAGTCGATTCATAGCACTAAAAATTGCTCGGATTGAAGCCCTGGTAATATTAGAACTGATACCTACACCAAATGTGGTCTTGCCATTTTCCATATTCACCATCTGGATGTATGCAGCCGCTTGTGCATTCTCGCCGCCACCCAAAGCATGTTCCGTATAATCAAGAATTTTAACCTGAACACCTAATTCCTGTTGCAAGCCCTTTAAAGCTGCGTCGAGGGGACCATTGCCCACTGCTTCAAAGGATTTCATCTCACCATTGAACGTATATACAACTGTTGCATTTGTACTTGCCTTGTCATTCTCTGCCACATCTTCAATTTTGCACTTTACAAAATGCAATGGATCTTTTCTATCCAAATAACTGTTCTTGAATTCGGCCATAATCTGATCTGGCGTAACCTCACCTTGTTTTTCGGACAAGGATTGAATAACAGTTGCAAATTCTTTATGCATACCCTTTGGTAATTTGAAACCATAATAGTTCTCCATGATAAAAGCAACACCGCCCTTACCTGACTGGCTATTGATACGCACGATAGGCTCGTATTGTCTGCCAATATCGGATGGGTCAATCGGAAGATATGGTACAGCCCAGAACTCACTGTCACGTTCCTTCATTGCCTTAACACCTTTATTAATTGCATCCTGATGTGAACCTGAGAAAGCTGTAAATACAAGCTTTCCTGCATAAGGATGACGCTCATGTACCCTCATCTTACAGGTACGCTCATATATTTCAATAATTTCATTTATATTATCTATTTCTAATTCCGGATTAATTCCTTGGGAAAACATATTGTACGCTAAAGTTAAAATATCAACATTACCGGTTCTTTCACCATTACCAAACAAGGTTCCTTCTACTCTGTCAGCACCTGCTAATATGGCAAGCTCGGCAATTGCGATACCAGTACCACGATCGTTATGAGGGTGAATGCTTAAAATAATAGAATCCCTATCTTTAAAGTTTCTACTCATCCATTCAATCTGATCTGCATATACATTCGGAGTATTCATTTCAACTGTAGCTGGAAGATTAAATATTAATTTATTGTCAGGAGTCGGTTGCCATATCTCCTGTACTGCGGTACATACCTCTAGAGCATAATCCACTTCTGTTCCAGAAAAGCTTTCGGGTGAATATTCTAATCTGATTTCACCAGGGAAATCCTTAGCATACTCTTTCACAAGTTTCGTTCCTTCGATAGCAATCTGCTTAATTTCCTCTCTAGACATATGAAACACTACATCTCTTTGCAAGGTAGAGGTGGAGTTATAGATATGAACAATTGCCTTTTTAACACCTTGTAATGCTTCAAAGGTTCTCTTTAACAAATGCTCTCTGCACTGAACCAATACCTGAATCGTAACATCCTCAGGAATTAATTTTCTATCAACCAATTGTCTTAAAAAGTCGAATTCAATTTGAGAAGCGGAAGGAAAGCCAACTTCAATTTCTTTAAAACCAAGCTGAACTAACATTTGAAAAAACTCTACTTTTTCTTCCACTACCATTGGCTCAATTAAAGCCTGATTTCCATCACGTAAATCAACACTACACCATTCAGGTGCTTTTTCAATCTGCTTATTCGGCCACTGTCTGTCAGGTAAATTTATAACCGGATTTTTTTGATATCTTTTATAATTCAACATTTGAATTACCTCCTAAATTAATATGATTTAATCAACAACAAGCATGTTCCTATTCATACTAATGACGGAGTCGATATATCACACTGTACAACTTAATTATAAATAACTTCTTGTTATCTACTCGAGTCCCAAACAAATCAAATCCTTTCTTATAATTGTTTTAATTCTAAATCTAAATAAATTTAGTACTTCTTCACTGTAATTCATTAAACCTATAGATAAAAATAAACACACCTAACTTAAATTACATTAGAATTATCGTCTGCAACATCATAGGTGAATAATGTTCTAAATTATATCATTATAACCTTATTTTGGCAACTACTTTTTTATAAATTCATCACCTAGACCATTCACGATCATATTGGATAAGATTTCAGAAGCTTCCTCTTCATCACATCCTTCGCAAATCAATTCAATCTCATCTCCATATTTAATACAAGCTGACAAAACGCCTAATACACTCTTGGCATTCACTGTTTTATTACCCAGTCGTATTGAGATTGTAGATTTAAAATCAATAGAACGGTTGCACAAAACACTGATCGGGCGCAGATGCAATCCGATTGGATTTTGTATAATCATTTTTTTGCTTACCATATGATACCTCCTGTCATTATTCAAAAGGATTATTTCGTTAAGCTTATATTCACTCCAGGATTATTATTTAATACCAAATACTCGTCAAGATCTGCTCCAATTTTAATAGAGTAGATACCACCTGTATAATTAGTTAAATCAATATAAGGATTTACAATATCTTTTGTCAAACTATTAATTTTCAATCGCTTAAAAGGGCCTTTTACTTGCACTGTCACCGGACTCATCGTTAAGTAGTCTAGCTTTAAGTTTAATGGTTTATTTCTTACATCAATGTCTTCGGGTAAGAAAGTTATCTCCTTCGTCTCAGCCTTTTCAATCGTTATGTTTACCACCGCAGATTGATTCTCATCTACAAGAATTACTCCTTCTGGCATCTTATCTTGAAGATTAATTTCCTTTTCTATCGATTCGCTTTCTCCATTAATTTGCTCTTCTATCGTTATGTCATTCATATTCGCAAGCACTTCATCCGGTGCGGCTATTACGATTGTCTTCGGCTCATACTCAATCTTCGAAATCATAAAGCCATCTGCTGGCTCTCCTTTGGTTACCATGTTTAGATTAATTGTTTTTGTCTTACACATATCAATCTCTACATATACCCCACTTTCACTAAATTGAAGATGGGTGGCATCAATTTCGTTGCCTTTTGAATCCAGTGCCTTTGGTTTCTCTCTGATATTAAAAGATTCCTGTTCACCTGACACATTCACTTCTGCTACAATTTGAGCAATACTATCAATTTTACTCTTAGGTCCCGAGACGCGAATCAGCGTAGAGGCGGTTTTTTGATATACATAATACCCCTGTGCAGGTTCACCCTTTTGTACGACATTTACTTTAAAAGGCTTCTCTTTAAGATCTTCCATTCCAATCTTCACAACCTCATTATTACCCTTAACAATTGTTACCTCACTCCCATATCTAGGGCAGCTAATTTCAATTTTTACGGCATTTAACTTAGATAAGTTAGCGAAATCTGCAGTTACACTAAAGTCATCCTTTGACAAATTATCTATAATATTTCTACGGCCAGACACAGTAAAATCAATTTTTGCGCCCTCTTTAATATCATATACCTTGCCTAATTTTTTAATCACATCTTCATTCAGTATTTGCACCGGCACATTGTAAAAGGGAAGCTTCTTAATTGGATTATCCAAATTAGTGATTGCAAGCCATAAGAGAGCAGCCAGAATAATTGATAGAATTTTCAAACCGATATTTCTAGTCAATTTCTCTTTCATTCTTGAATCTTCCCTTCCATAGCTTTATTTTTCTTACATCACTTGACTTTTTCTGGGCTTCCTCTAATTTTGATCTTAGATAATCACCATCAACATTGCGAATTAATTTTCCGCCCTTTGCGATAGACACCTTTCCCGTTTCCTCTGAAACTATAATGGTTAAGCTATCACACACCTCACTAATTCCAATTCCGGCGCGATGCCTAGTCCCTAAATCCTTACTAAGCTGCATATTATCTGACAATGGTAGATAACATGTGGCAGCCGCTATTCGATTCCCTCTGAGAATGACTGCTCCGTCATGAAGAGGTGTATTATGTTCAAATATATTAATTAGTAGTTCACTGCTGATTAAACTGTCAATATAGATTCCTGTGTTCTCATAATCGCTTAACGAAATATCCTCTTCCAGAATAATTAAAGCTCCAGTCTTTGCTCTAGCTAATTCAAAGGTTGCACGAACGATTTGATTTAGAGTATAATCAGAAAACTTCTCGTTCTTATCCTTTGAATCATCAAAAGCGATAATGGATTTTACAAGATTTTTTTGCCCTAATTGCTCTAACGCCTTACGAAACTCTGGTTGAAATACAATAATAATGGCTATAATACCAACATTAATTGTATTTTTGATAATCCAAATGATAACATTCAAGTTAAATAGCACGGCTACTAGCCAGAATATCATGATAACCACTAAGCCCTTTACAAGTGACCAAGCTCTTGTATTTTTAATCCACTTAACTACGTTATAGATTAAATAAGCAAGTATAAACATTTCCACTATATCAGAGGTGTAAATTTTAGGTAGGTGAAAATTTACTATATAATCATTAAAAAAATTGCTAATTGAAGATAACATTTGCTTTCACCCCTTACCTAATACTTTTAGCTCTTATCATTATCCTCGGTATTCTCTACCGTTTCCAGTTTGATTTCAACCTCGTCTATCAAATCCTCTTCCACCAAATCCTGTTTATGAAATCCATTTTTTGATAATCCATGTACTGAGTTCTTAACATTAATATGTTTTATCTTCATCTGAGGCGCCGTTACCGTTATCTTCGGAACCGCTTTCACATAATAGTAATACACGTCATCCTCAAATTGAACATATTCAGCACCTGAGTAATCCAGGGTCAACTTAAAGAAATGAATTCCATATACAATGCCGGTAGAAATAATCGTTCCAACAATCATATATAAGATTTGATCTGTTTGATCCAATATAAAGTCGCATACTAAAAACCCAAGTATACTTGTTAGTGCTCCAGCAGCAATTGAAAACTCAAATGCATAGTCGACTTTCATTCTTTTAACATAATATACCACTAAAAGAATTAGGGCAAATATAACAACCGTCATAATCAGCTGTTTGTTCCCTACTAGATTATCAATAACATTGGTGTATGTTTTTAGTATATCCTCAACAGAGGTGGTCTGTTGCATAACGGCAGTCTTTATTACCTGTAGGATATAGTATATAAAAATACCACAAGCTGTCGGTACAATTGCAATTGGTGTTGAGATCAATCCCAATAAAATTGGAATCATAAAAGGTATTTTAATAAAATATAGTATTGGTATGGCAAATAGCACATATCCAAGACGTGGAGTAAATCTTGCAAAAAGCAAATAGATGATTAAAAGTAATAAAACAACCATAATTGCTAAAAATTTAGATACGCAATACACATGAAGTACTACTACTAAGGCTGCTAATAAAATCATAATAGCCGATGGAGTGAATGCACACAATAGTGATATTGCTAGTACAATCGGTATCGACCTTAATCTAGCATCATAGCCGATCTCTTTGTTAATAACTAAAAATGATGCAAGTGCAAACATAAATTTAAATACTGGAATTAAATAAATTTCATATTTTTGATAAAAATTCTTAACCCGTTCTCGAAATACCAATAATGGCATCATACTGTAAATCCTCCCAAATCTAAGCTTCCGGTGTTTCTTCTTTATAGATATTATTCAGACGTCTTAACAGTTTATAATAACGTCCTAGTTTCTTACGTGATCTATCATACTTGTAAGAATAAAATATTGCGGAACCCGCTCCGTATATTGTTATGAGTATAATATAGTACGCTAAAGCCGTCATTCCAATTGACTTATAATCCAAACTCAAAGCATTCTTAATGATATACTCTGAGCGATAAAAAATAATCAGCCCGCAGATAATAACATAACTTAATGTCGCAAAGATGATTGACTTAATCATCTCATATCTTACATAATCCACTTTATAATACTTACTTAAATGGATATCTTCTTTGCCCTCTTTGCCTTCATAAATGGCAAGCTTTGTCATAATCCTTACTCTATCGTTATTGACCATAATAACCTCCATGCTGATACCGAATATCTCCAACTATGTATAAGAAATACAAAGGATGATTTTCTTCGGCTAACACTTTAAAACTATCGCTTTTTTCAAACCTTTTATTAATCATTCACACTATTTATTCAAATATACATCGTTCCAATTTGACTAAAGTAATACAAGTGATTGATTTATAGCTATTATAGCATAATCAAATTTGAATTTCGAGAATTTTTTTCTGATTTGGAAATATTGACTATTTATATATAAAATAGGCTATTTCAGAGCATCCATTTACTGATTGATGTTTTTGAAATAGCCCATTGCTTATTAGTTGTGTTAACTATATTTTATATTAACTTCTCATTTCTTTTTATATTCATATGCCAGTATAGGCATAAGCTGATCAAAGGATAGTATTCCTGTACCAGCTTCTTCGCCAAAAGCTCCATTATAAACATAATCCGTATTATTAATTCTCATTATCTCCATCTTTTCAAGAGCGGCTGCACGTAAATCATTGTCACCAATCTCATCAGCAATCATAGCTAAGATAGCATAAGTAGCAGTGGACCCAAAATTATATCCCTTTACAACTTCACCCTTAACTGAATATCTTGCCTTTATCCCTTCCTTACTCATTTGCTCTTTTAGCCAATTGATTGTTTTCTCTGATAACATATCAGCTTTGGCAAGGTGTAATAAAGTTATCATTGCTTCTGACATGTTCAAATCATCCTCTTCATATCTGTTCTTGTCATAATTATACCAGCTATAATAAAGTGGAAATTCGTCACTTATCATACCATTGTTAACAATATTAACAGCTTTATCATATGCATTCTTAAACTCGTCATCCTTCGACTTTAGAATTGACATACTCTCAAAATCGGCATAGCATAATGTGAAGCGGCCAGCAACGGAATCATTAGACCCATCATAAAAATCAACATATTTGCCACCTGAAATTGCATACTTTTTAAAATCTTCTTCATACCGGGCGAGCTCAGAATCATAGCCTCCCCACTGTTTATTTGCATTATAAATCGCTTTATAAATTCTAAAATCATCAATCAACGCATTTGTCTTACTTGCTTTCTTTTGCGCAATACACCATGAAGTCAAACCCTCTGCTCTCATATAGGTATCAATAAATCCCAGTGTTTTATCAAATAGTTCTTTATCTTGATTTAATGCCGCATATTCTAAAACAGCGCCTTGCGATTCACTGAGTATGTCACTTTCATTCGTTATATCGTGATTTAAGTTGAATTTACTATGAATACCGCCATTTTCATCCATCATCTGATGAACAACAAAATCTTTTGTAACGGTTCCACTACCCTCTACGGTATTCAACAAATATGCTTCAAATACAGAAACATCTGTAAACTGCTTAGGATAACACGCTGTTACTTTTCCATTTTCATCTATAAATATAGTAGTAGGAATATTATGCATGCCAAGTAACTTATAGGCAATTAAACCATCATCATAATATGTTGCATCCTTAATTTTATTGTCTTTTAAATATTGTTTTGCTTTCTCTTTTGTTTCTTTTGCATGATCCAGTTTATTAATTAGAATGTATTCAACATTATCATATTTGTCTACCAATTCTTTGCATTGATTATATAGAGGCATTTGCTGATGGCAATCCGGACACCAGCTTGCCCAAAAAGTAACTATTACTTTTTTTCCTTTAAAATCATTAATCGATCGTACTTCTCCCTTTTCATTCGTATAAGTAAATTCTGGAATTTGATCATATAACTTGATATTATCAGGAATTAAGACTGTAACATCATCAAGTCCTTGGTTTTGACTTGTTTTGGTACCGGACTGGTCCGCAGGAAGATTCTTATCTTTTGTATTTTTAATTAGTATAATAATACCAATGATAACAATGATACCTAATATAATAAAACTAACAATTAACTTTCTTTCGAGCTTACGTAAATCTGGTTCCTTCAATCCCATACCTCCTCATAAGTAAAATAATTATAGCCTTTACTGCTTTTCTTCATCATCGATTATTTGCAATGTGGCAGCGACTTCTTCACCTGCATCATCTGCTTCAGTTATTTGCACATTTGTTTTTCTATTATATTTGAGAAAATCCGTATCATTATCTGCATAGGCTTGCGATACAGTCATAATAACATGTCCATTTTTTAGAGCTTCCTTCATATCAAATGTATTTGATAAAATCTCTTCTCTTATCTCTGTTATTTTCTCTTCTATCATTTCCTGGCTTTCAAGCTTTTTCTTATTTATCTCTTCCAGCATAATTTTCTGGCTTTTATTTTTATCCAAGTTCATAGCATATTTCTTTTTATCTTCAAATATAAAGTGAATACCCATTCCTGCCAGAAGAACAAAAGCCTGTAATACAAAATAATGATATCTGTTTTGACTTTCAACAAACATATGTAATGCAGCTGTACCCAGAAAAATCAAAGACAGAATATAAGCAAAAGAGCCTTTTTTATTTAAGAAATAAATCATCGCTATCAGCCCAAAGAAAATAGTAACAATATAAATAATATTATTATAGTCTCTGATTTTATACAAAAAATCGCTTCTATCTGGCGTCAGCTCACCCTGCTCTTTTAAAAAACTGATGTTCCAGGTGGATCCATAATCATCATTTCCCCATAAGAGTTCATATTTTTCAATAAATAAATTTAACATACCTTTTGGATTAGTCGTTAATCTCACAAATGCCAAGTCTCTACAAGTAATATGTGCCTGGGACGCAGAGCCTGTTTTCTCCATACTTGAATATAATAAATCGGCGTCGTTGTCATTCCATCCTCCTATTGATTCTGTGTTTAAACCAACCAAAAGATTATATCCAAAGGATGTGCTGGAGGAAGGTAACGTTTTATTGATTGTCATTTCAATATTTGTTGTGATACTACCTGAAATAATCATATATGGTACTATAATTAATATACATCTGAGCCACCCTTTTTCCAATAACCTAAGTTTTAGTGGTATATCGTTCCTTGGTATATTGGGGAGTTTCATTTTTAGTGGGAAAAGACATATGATAATAGCTAACAAAAATATAATTGCCATAGGACGAATCGCAGCAGTAAGTGCAATCATAATTCCAAGAACAACATGTAATACAATCGCTCTTGTCGCTTTCTCGGTATTTTCATCATAATCTTTCACTAAAGAAATGAATAGTAATATGCAGGCATAGAGTAGGAACGTAAATGCATATTCTGCTGAAAGCATTGTAACATATAGAATTTGTGATGGCCAAAATGCAGTTCCGAGTAACCCAATGATTCCGGTTATTCTTCCGCCTAATTTTCTACCAATTCGATAAGCGAGAAATACCGTTGCCACAGAGAATGCAATATTAACATACTGCCCAACAACTACACTTGTACCAAACCAAGTAAATGCAGTCTTTAGAATAAAGCAATACCCAATAACGTGTGGAAACATCGCAATATAATTACAATAACCTTTCCCCTCTTCTAACAGGGTTCCATTTTTTAATAATTCAGCTATTTCATAAAATGTTTTATAATCAGATGCTGGTTTCATTGGTAGCTGTTGAATTGCAATTATTCGAAGTGTTAATGCACCGGCCAATACAACTACGACAAAAACAGCCTCAACGATTAACACCCACTTTTTATCTTTTGATAATTTTTGGGCTAGTCCAAATCTAGCTGAAAGATGAGCTAAAAATTGTACTATTAGCCATACTCCAAATAACGTCAAAAGCAAAATCCCTTTGGGCAAATAGCTATATTCCTGTCCTTCTCCTAAAGATGAAAATCCACAGATCAGGATATAAAGCATTCCAATAATAGAAAGAGATATGCTAAGTTGATAAAACCAATTCTTTTTAAATATCATTATTGCAACTCTCCCTGTTCTTTGATATTTGCTGCTATAGTTTTTGCTTCTATAATTTTTACTTCTATAATTTTTACTTCTTTGATTTTAGCTTCTTTAATATTTCCTTCTTCAATATTTCCTTCTATAAAATTTTCATCTTGAGTAATGTCTTCTTGAGTTTTTACTTCTATGAAATTTACTTTTTTCCTATTTTCTTTCATAATAAGCTTTTCTGTGCATTTATTCAACAGAACTTTCACCTTAGCAACTATGAAAAAGGCTCCTATTATGGTAACAATATCATATGTCACCCGAAACAAATACAATTGTTTTGTATTATCCGCAAAGCCATTACCAATAACCGTTAGTGGAAATTGTATAATTCCAATTAGTGCAATTACCAGATAAATGCCTAATAACAATTTATCTTTTGCCGAATATCTTTTTTTAAACAATGCTCTTATCGATGCAACTGCAAGTATTCCATAGATAACAAGCAACTCCCAAAATCTGTTTGCTGTGATATATGGTCTGAAATTTTCCCATGCTCTAAAACGATTAACCGTTCTATGCTCTTCTGTCGTTTTATCACCTACATATATGAAATAATCCGGCATTAATTTGGAACCGGCTTCTGCTGCCACATCAAGCATTGTCCAAAGCTTACCCGGATGTTTTAAATAAAATTTTAAAACATCTACCGAAGATACTTTACTATATAACATTTTTTCTGCTTTATCTGTTCTTGGCGCACAATAATATTCACTTTTATCCAAGTATGCGTTCTTACCAGCATCAACTGCCATAGCTGGATCTAACCCAAGTTCAATTAAATCCTTTTGTGGATTATCCGATATCATTAAGATTCCATAAAAAATGGACTGATATATCGTATCAGGTGCCGAGATATCTTGATTATTATTATAGATATTTAATGCTGTCGCTGAGATTCCGGTGCAACAGATAATCATCGCTACATAGTAAATAAAAGCTTTCCAAATTTTCGGAGGCGTATGATAAATAGCTAAAACCAAAGTCCAAATTAATAATACAGGTAGAAAAACGGTATATTGTGCTTTACATCCAGCGAGAAAATTGACTGAAAAAAGCAAAAATATGAATTTCCAGTTACAAGTACCTCTTTTCAAGTCAATTACGTATAAACTGCTTGCAATTACCATCATTAAGCCAACAAAAGCCGGTCCTTCACCATATAGAGAATTCAACCATCCCAAATTACTTCTGTCAAAAAGTACAAAGATAAGTATAACTCCCATCCACAACCACTTATAGCCATAACGCTTTAACATAAATTTAATGATAATATAAAAACTAAGAATAAGAAGCAACATATATATTATCGCTACATAAATAGTAGAAAACTGCAAATTACCAGTGAAATTATCCAACTGTTTAATAACTTGAGACATCCAGGCCTGTGTTAAATCTGCATTGTAAAACATAATTTTAGTATAATCATAATTTGAAACCCAATCATAATTTTCGACGATTTTTGTTAACGATAATTCAGCTTGATTCGCCCAATCCTTAGCTGTGTACTGTAAATTCATTGCCTGCATCATACGTCCAAAGTCACCATTATTATAAGCACCGATCCTTGTTGGTAAAAATACTACCAGCAAAATTACAATTCCGGCTACGAATGCAAATAGGCTAGCCGTAATTCTAGGCTTTATTACGGCAAATACTTTCATTTTTTCCCTTACACATGTAAAAGCTCTAGCAGTATATAATTTAAAGTAATCCCAAAGTGGATTGGAACTATTAATATTTTCCTGACTTTCAATTAATCTATCGTAAGATTCCTCTTCCTTCTTCTCACGACTTTGAATTTGAAGAAATTCTATCCCCTGTTTTAGGGCATATATTACGAAGGAAATTAAAACAATATATATAAAATCTGTAGTAATAATAAACAAATGTATTATACTTTGCACTTCTGCAAACCCGCTAATGGTACAGGTTGTAAGATATTCAATTATTGCTATGAGTAAAATAGCAATAATAACAATTGATAACGCCAACCTTGTCTTATTTTTTCTATTAATATAAAGATATCCGCCAATTATTATGCCAAATGATAAAAATAATAAAAGATAACCAATCAGCGAACCGGGTACAATTAAATTTCTAATCCACTGCCAAACAACAAATCTCTCAACCCATTCTGTCCCATCACTTGCTTTTCGATTGTTATACAAGAATTTAGACGTATTAATTTTCAAAGCATTCTGTGCAGTTTTATCTAATACGTTGAAAAAGATATCAGGATGATTCCTATAAGTAGCAAATAAAGATTGATAGGTAAGTTTACTAAAAATTCTCTCTTTTGCTTCTAAGGATGAAGGCGCAATAAAATAATCTGATTCTGATAAGTAAATGCTTTTACCGATATCAGCTATCAACTCCGGAGGTAACCCTGTCTCCTTTAATATCTCTTGGGGCTTCTCTGCACTTGGTAAAACACCAGTAAAATAAGCATGATATAGTACATTATTAGAAAACGTACTTTCATCGTGGAGTGAATACCTCAAATTTGAACTAATAACAAAAACAAACATTACGATGCAGACTAATGTATATTTTATGAGTTTGCTTATCTCCGGTTTGCAATAAAAGAACATAAAAATATTAATTGCGCAAACGATTGGCAAAAAGAAAACATTGCTACCCTGTGAATTCAATAAAAATAAAGTCGCCAGTAATATTTGCAGCATTGGCATAATGCCTCTTTTTCTATCATTAGATATAATCTCTAACAGCGACGTAATATAGAATAATAAACTTACTAGAAAAATCCCATCACAATACAGAGAATTAAGATAAATGAGATGATTTCCGCATAATAGAACAACACATACAATCCCACCTATTACAGCCGAGAACTGTTTAAAAAAGCAATATAAAGATTTCGTAATTGAATACATACAAAGAATAATTATAAAAGCAAGAAACATTGCTAAATATTCGGTAGAAAAGTTAGTATTAAATATTTTACATATGATACTAATGATACTAACCGGATACACCAACGTTTGCGATGGTTCTATCTGCAAAAGTCTCTCAACAGGTATTTTCTCGATTTCATATTTTTCTATTATTTTTGTAAATTGAAGTTCATTTTTATCCTCTAGATCGGAGCCAGTCCAATTTAATCCTACTTCATTTAGCGTACTGGTATATTCACCATAATCCATAACTCCTGGTCTGGGGTTTTGAAACATTACAAGGTATATAATTAAAAAGGCTAAAAGTGCAACCATAATTGCTGCTATATTTTGATTTGATCTAATATATTTATTCCACTTCTGTCTTAATATTTTTACACGCATTTAACATACCTCAATTTACAAATTTATAGTAACAATTCATCTTGTTTATAATGATTGGCTTAAAATCTGGGCGATTTGTTTACAAGCTGTTCCATCTCCATAAGGATTAGACGCTTTGCTCATCGCATTATAAGCATCATCATTCGTTAGTAGATTTAAAAATTCTTTATAAATTACTTCTATGTCAGTTCCAACTAATTTTAAGGTACCAGCCGCAATCCCTTCCGGACGTTCTGTAGTATTTCTCATAACTAAAACTGGCTTACCTAGCGCAGGAGCTTCTTCTTGAATACCGCCACTGTCTGTTAAAATTAAATAGGAATGATCCATGAAATTATGAAAATCCAAAACACTAAGTGGCTCAATAATACGCATTCTTGGATGATGTCCAAACACCTCTTTTGCGGTATTTCTTACAACTGGATTCATATGTATCGGATATATGACCTTAATATCATCGACTTCATCCAATACTTTCTTAATTCCGTAGAAAATATCATATAAGGGCTGTCCAAGATTTTCTCTTCTATGTGCGGTTAGCATAATCAATCTGGAGCCTTTTGCCCACTCTAAAATCGGATGAGTATATTGCGTACTAATAGTAGTTTTTAATGCATCAATTACTGTATTCCCAGTTACATAGATAGAATTACAGTCTTTACCCTCTTTAATAAGATTATCTTTCGCTGCCTGAGTCGGAGCAAAATGAAATCTTGCAAAAACACCGACACCTTGGCGATTAAATTCCTCGGGAAAAGGAGCCTGTAAATTGTAGGTTCTTAGCCCTGCCTCTACATGACCTACCGGTATTCCTAAGTAAAATGCAGCTAATCCGGTGGAAAAAGTGGTAGTTGTATCACCATGTACCAAAACAATATCTGGTGATTCCTTTTCCAAAATACGTTTCATTCCCATTAATACATTGGTAGTAATATCAAATAAATTTTGACCTTCCTTCATAACAGCCAAATCATAGTCAGGAATAATATGAAAAGCATCCAGAACTTGCTCCAACATTTGTTTATGCTGTCCGGTAACACAAATAATTGTCTCAAAATCTTTATTTTGCTTGAGTTCTTTCACAAGAGGACACATCTTAATCGCTTCCGGTCTTGTACCAAACACCACCATTATCTTCTTCATATCTAACGTTCCTCACATTTTCTTTAGTTCTCATCATCATTCTTTCTATGATACATACGAATTCGAATTAAAATAATAATTACTGCAATTAATAACATTAACATAATCGAGGTAGATATGATTGTAAATAATATAGTTTGCTTATTTTGTGATAATTCTCCCAGCAATGTGGGTTTCTTAATTTCTTCTATTGCATTAATAAATTGATATTCTTTTGTATTTAATTCATTATCAATTACCACGCAATCCTTTGATAAACTCATTCTCTTTTTCTTATCTGACATAAAATCATATACCTTGGATAAAGAATTTTGAGTAGCTCCGGTCACCGCTAACACTCCTCGGTTCTTCGCAAATGGAGACTCCAATAATTGTAATATAGCTATCTCACTTGCATAAGTATCTGACAGAATTAACTTTTCATTACTAACAAACTTTGTTCCACTTTCATCATATGCAAAATGGAGTTTGTCATTAATTGTCTGGATAAGCTTATTATTTGCATAGGTACCAGTTGTAATAATATTATAGTCAGAATCACTTTCAACAAATTCACTATTGCGTTTTACATAAAAAGTACCATATGGATCAACACCATCTCCGTACATACCAATAATCTGTGCATACAGATTTAATTCTTCTGATGTCGGTTTATCCGATATAACTAACATCAAATCATTAAACTTTCCATCCGTTCGAAAGGGGGATGGCTTCAAATCAAAGGTTAATACGATTCCTGTAGATGCCGGTAAATACAGGGTGGATTTATCAGAAATATATGCCCATGGCATTTGATCCTGCCTTGGTGTACAAATCAAATCTTTTATCTCCAAGTCAAAAGCAATTCGTATGCTTCCTGCAGTTGTACCTACCACATCTGCCGGCATAGCAAAAGTTAATTCATCTCCTGTTGCCTTATCTCGATCTAGTTTTTTACTAGCAATCGGTATATTACCCCAATACACTGTTATCATAGAGCGATTGAAATCTAAGTTATCACTATATCTAAAATTCAAAGTTACCTTTCCGGCATCCGATAAAAAGTAATCTTCTGAAAAAGGTAAATAAATATTCTGTTCCTGATGAAAGGGTCCTACAAAGGTTAAACCGCTTCCAATAATATCTTTTACTGTATAATTACCTGCTACCATTTGACTTAAGGTTGTAGAATTTACTGCAACATCTGCACTTCCAAGCTTAACTACAGCATTATTTGTTTTTTCCTGGGATACACGATCCTTATCCATTAGCATGTATGCAGCTTCTAATAAGCATTTATCGTTTGTGGATGTAATTAATAATAAGGGATTCGCATTATCATCCTCTACATAATCAACCGTAGCACATTGTGATAAATCAGCAGTACTTTTAATCTTAGCTTTGTATTTATCCGGAAGATTATTACGATTTGCCACTATGATGGTTCTATTCGCCTTAGTCCTATCTAAGTCTGATAACAAACAAAACTGTATATTATTTTTAGATCCTGTCTCCGTACTTAGATCGGCCATGATATTCATAGCTGCTGCCACTTCACCATCGGTTGCTTGATCTGATACTGCGATTGTCAGTCCTTTTCCAGTTTCTTCGGTTGAAGACATAAAAGGATATGGATAATATGAGATTACATTACCTGTATCTTTTATATCATAGCCACTCCTTATAAAAGAATTTTCTGAAATACTCAACCAATTTGCACCAGAAAAATCATCTATACAACCTTCTTCATCGTAAAGTCGCGCGTATGCTGATATTGAAAATGAGTTATAACCAACCTTCACTAAATCCATCGGTATGGCAACATAAGCAATCTGAGTGTTTCCATTCTTATACGAAACACTACAAGATTGTATCGGAACATTATTCACAGAAAACGTCATTGAGGATGCAACGCTTTGAATCAATTGGCTCACATCGTATTCAATTTGAACATATATATATTTTGTTTCCCAGTAATCCGGTATATTGAAAAATAATTCTGTGCTAGAAAAAATGCCCTGTAAGGTTTTTTGAGAAAAGTTTACATCGCGGGTATAAGGTGTTTTGGGATACACTTTATTGACGGTGATTGGTTTCGGAGCATCTTCCGGATTAGTGTCTAAAATTTTAACAATTGCATCTTCCCTTGTTGCTCCATCTTTCTCATCCGCTAATCCTTTTGTATTAGCTGCTTTCTTTGAAGTAATCCCGTCACTACCATCTGTTGTAGCGTTAGTTTTATCCGTATTAACTATTTTATTAATATTACTTGCACTTACAGTCGATGAATTTTGAACTATAAATGTTAATATCAAGGCAAATAAAATGATTAATTTTAACTTTTTCATAATGTACTCCTTTTTTAAAAATCAAATTTTTAGTTTTTCTTTGATTTATGATTCGATGTTTCATCAAATCGTTCTGTTTTATCCCAAACCATATCTTTATGATATACCTTATCTTGAATGCTCGATATAGCTGCATTAACAACAACTGCTACCCATAATTTAGAATACGTAAAAAGCATGACAATAATCAGCATGGCACTTTGAAAACTAAACTCATTCTTTTCAACAGATAATGTAATTAATATATTTAATATAAATAGTAAAACGGCCATTCCCCATAATAAAGTTGAAAATCCTCCTAGGGTTACATGGCATAATCCTAATATACCCAAAACAAATATTGAATCTGAGCAGATTAGCGAAGTCAACATCAAGATATATACCAGTGCATAATAAAATACATCCAATCTCATAGAGCCAGCTTTTTTATCAAAAGCATATTTAAAATTTTTAATCAAAACATATATGTTGCCTTTTGCCCATCTTGTCCTTTGTTTAAACCATTGTTTTAATAGTTGCGGTTCTTGTTCCCATGTTACTGCAAGAGGCATAAACTTTATATAATATCCCATTCTGTATAACCGAAAACTAATTTCTGTATCTTCTGATAATGCTTTCGTATCCCATCCACCCATTTTATCAATGATACTTCTTCTTATAACAAAATTAGTTCCGGGAATTGTACAAAGTTTAAAAAAGAAATACCTTCCAGCCTGGTTCATACATTGATAGGCCAGTGTCTCTATATTAACAAATCTTGTTAGTATGGAGGCGTTTCTATTTCGAGTTCTAAATTTACCAATCACTGCACCTAACTTATCATCAGACATTAAATTTTCAACTAATATTGCTAATGCATCACTTGCTGGAGTATTATCGGCATCATATATTGCAATTACGCTACCTGAGGCTACGGAAAGTGCAATATTTAATGCATTTGATTTACCTTTTCCACCGATTACATTATCCGTATTAATCACTACTAACTTTCTGTGTGGATTGCGCGCCTGAAGTTCCTTTAATACTTCCGCTGAATTATCCGTAGAATTATCATTAATAACAATAATTTCGTATCGATCGAGTGGATAATCAAATTCCAGCAAAGCTAATACTGTCTTACGTATCACTATACTTTCATTATGTGCTGGTACCATGATGCTTACCATGGGGTATTCCTTCAACGGAATACGTCCATCAGTTTTATTTACTTTCAATATATAAATAAATCCGCCAATCGAAAGAAAAATATTAATAAACATTAACCCCCATATTGCCACAATCGCATAGAGCGAAAGATAATCTGCAATTGACATAAATCATACTCCTTTCATCTTTAGTCATCTTTGCTATCGTTTTTAATAAAAAATTTATGCCTATTTCTACTTCTAGCAATAAAAATAAAAGAAAGAAAAATAAGTGAAACAATAACAACTGCAATAATAAGTTTATGATTTTCTGATGATAAATCTTTCGAAAAACGTTTTAACATATTTCGATTATATTTAAAATTTTTATCATAATTAACGGGAACAAATTTTGTATCGATTCTCTTATTATTAAGCATCATGATATGATTTTTGTAGTTAAGCACGTCCTCCTCTGTCCAAAAGCTGTGATCAACATCCCATAAGCTCTTTAATGGCACATTCGACGCTTGGCAAATATTTATAACATCTTTTAACTGTTTTGTACTCTCTGTTATATCAAGATAAACAGCTGTAGAAGAGACTTTTGTATAGCTAACATTTGTATCATCAAGCTTTACTGCAGCAGATACCCATTTATGACCATCTTTATAAATTTCATTTGTATTAAAAATAGATGTTTCATCAACAAGAACATCTACCTCATCCGTCGTAAATATAGTACTAAAATGTCTCATAACCTCAATCGTATCATTATTAAAGATCCAATTATGAGGAACCTGAAGTGCCACCGGATATACCCCTTGACTCATATATATCTGTAAGGCTATTTTTATATATTTATTGATGACATCCTTATCAAAAGTAGTCATTTGGTTTATTGGACTATGCATAATAATTGTCCCACCATTAGCCTGTGCATATTTTAATACTTCGCAAAACTGCTTCATCGCAGGATAATTTCCATTACTATATATTGGCATAACAGAGATTACAAAGGGTTCTTTTTTATCCACTAAATATTCTACGATTTCCAATAATTTATCAGGATCCTGAAATGGATATACCTGATTTAAAACAATATATTGTGCATACGTATGGGGATCTCCCTTATATGGCCATTTCCATTTTGCAACTTCTCTTATAAATGCAGCCTTTACAAGTTTATCCGAGAGATCACTCACCGGAATATGTGTAATGCAGCCATACGAAGAACAATAATATCCTTCCTCATTGCCTACTTCAATTTTACCAGAGGTATAGTCCAGTGAACTTTTTAGAAACAAAAAATAATTTTCCTCCACCAAACTCTCTTTACTTAATAAATCAGTAAAGTTATAAGTCAATTTCCCCGTTCTTATATTATTTAATTGATAATCCATATGATTGGTAAGATCCAAATAATCTCTGATACATTGGTTTCCCATAAATAATATATTGTAGCGATTTACACCAGAATCTTGAATTGGCTTATCCTCTAACGTCTTTTGTTCTAATGTCTTTAGTTCTTCCAACAATTCAGCAGGATAATTTTCTAATTGATAACAAATTATATATGAAAATCTATCTAACTCTCCTACACTATCTGATGCGGATACAAAACTCACTTTAAAGCTCTGATAAGTCAATAGTTCTACTATATCATATACTGATTGCATTGCAGCTTTATCTGCCCCATCCGAATAGATGACCAATATTTCTCCATCAGGAATAGCATGTCTTTCTTCTGCCCAAGCTGAAACACCAATAATGGAGGTAAACGTTAAAATTAAAATTCCGCATATTATTTTTTTAAACATCATATTGTAGTTCGCTTTCTACTTTCTGTTTAAATTTAATCATATCGTCGCCAAATTCTTCTTTTATATATTGCAAACAGGCTAGTCTCACTTCAACTTTAATAGAAATGTTCTTAATGCCTGCAAATGCATTTTTATCACTGATTTTTTGTTTTATTCGCTTTGCCACAAACTCACTTCCTAATTTATCACAAGTGAGCAAAACCCCTACGGTGCCCTTATTATCTATTGAATACACTCTATCTTCTGTTCTGATTGCGTCAGCAACATATAACGCTAATCTCTGTAGCAATGTTTCATATTGAAGCCTTGTTAAAATACTTCTTAATTCTGGTTCATACCTTAGCTCAATGATCATAAAGGATAACTTCATACCATTTCTATCCACATAGGATATTTGCTTTTTCAAGTCATAGTATAAACTCCTAAGATTATATAAACCGGTGAGAGGATTTACCATAACGAGCTCTTCCACCTGTTCTTTTAATACCTCGTTTTCTAGCTCTGTCTTTCTATTACCTGATATAAATAAATTCATAGCTCCAACTGCCGCGATAGGTAACGCAATCCATATATAGCAAACTACTGGTATATTATAAAAATAAGTATATGCAAGATATAATCGATATACTGTATAAACTAGTACCTCAAAACCTGCAGTTACTATCGCAAAACTAGTTAATTTAAAGCCTGCGAATAGAATAGCAAAGCAGATTCCCATCATCATTATGACTGATTCTAAGAATAAATCTTTTGAAACATTTCCCAATGTCAAAGCTCCAGTAAAAATACAAACTAATAATAATATTAGTCCTACATCTTGTAACAAATATCCCATAACTCTTTTTTTAACCATATCTAACCTCCATTCTGTCGTTTTACCGCAGCTCTTATAATTAATTTATTAGATTATATTTAATTTTTTAGATTATATTTAATTTGTGTACCACTTCAGAGAAAGCAAAGTAAGTTAAAATATCAACTCCTAAACTTACTACGAAACAATGCTGAATCATTTCTGCATCACCGCTATTGACTATGGTAACAGCAGCCTGGGATAACAAAATCATTACTGTAATTACTAAGGCATCCAGAAATACAGTACTTCTCCTATCTTCATTTGGCTTCAAAGTATATTTCTTTCGAAATAGCATTACAATGCCAACCATTAAAATGATTAAATAACCGATTGTTTTGGGAGCGGAAGTATCTTTAAATGTACTCCACGTGGACCAAAAAATGCTCTTCGCGTTTGGTTTCATTCCTACACTTTTCTCATAATTACCAGCATAGCTTCTTCTTACATTAAAGCAAGATTTTATTGAGACATCTAACATCCTAATAAATTTAATCGGATGTTTTACATAATAAAGAGATATATCTGAAATCGTATACTTATCCAAAAAACCTTCTTTTAAGGAACTTGAATTAGCATTAACCAGTGGGAGAAAGTCATAGGAGGATGCATCAGTAAGCAGTTCATACGAGGAAGGAATACCAAACTCCTCCAACGTTTCCTTTGGGTTATCCGAGCCAAATAAAACTCCCCTTGTCATTGCATGATATTTGCTTGTCGTATCAAAATCACTGTTGAGTTTCATCATACAAACTAAAGAGATTAGACATAAAAAAAATGCAGACATAACACTGGCTACTTTCCATAACCAATGTTGCCTAGCGAATAATAATTTAATGCAAAAAGCCGCTAATATAATGCCGATCGCAGCACATTGTTGCTTAGAACTAATTAATACAATCCCAGCAAATACAAAACATATCAAATATCTCAAATCAGCAAAACCACTTCTTTTTTCTTGGAAGGACATTGCAAAGCCGATGCAATACAACATACTAATAAACCAAATCGCTTCTGGGTAAAATGAATTAAAATATGTAACATATGCAACATCCGAAAAAATCATACCTCCGACAATACCAATAACAGCACCTTCTGAGAAAAGTTTTACTCTTGAACAGGCCTGCTTCAGAATCAAATATAAAGCCGGAATATATAAAGCAGTATAAATGAGAGCCAAAAATCTAATATCAAACAGTTTATCCTTGGTAACCAAATTATCTAAAGCAACTGCAGCTTTAACAATCAAGATATGGCTTGAAAAAGTATGATCTGTTTGTTGTCCACTCTCCAATACATTCGAATATGTCTTAACAAAATAATTATTATATATATCATCCGTATCGTCCTGCATATAATAAACGCCTACCGCATTCATTACTTTTGTTACGGACCCATCATCCGCTACCCCAAGATAATTTGGTACAAACAATATAATCATAGTAATTAAAGTTGAAAACAATGTTACTACGAGAGCAATCAAAGAAGGTGAATATTTACCTTCCATGTGTTTATTCACTATTTTTCTAAACTGCTTCATCTTTTGCAAGAAAAAGAGCACTAGTTTGATCCGTTTTAATGTCTTAGATTGCTTCTGTGTTTCCATTGTTTATCTCCATATGTTGATTTAAACTATTAATTTCGATATTATATCTTGGCCTATGCTTTACTTCCATATAAATTTTGCCTATATAGGTTCCAATCAGTCCAATTGATAGCAATTGCACCCCTCCTATAAACCATATAGAAAGAATTAAGGATGTCCAACCTGCGACTGCTTTACCAGTTATATAAGAAATTAATGCATAAATAGCAGCGGTAATACTACACATTATTATAATACAGCCCAAATAAAATACAATTTTAATGGGTCTAATACTAAAGGAGGTTATTCCTTCAAATGCTAATGCTAACATCTTTTTTAACGGATATTTAGATTCTCCGGCTGTACGTTCTTTACGCTCATAAAATACTTTCTCTGTTTTATATCCTAATAGCGGTATTATACCACGTAGGAATAGATTGATTTCTTTATAATTCGAAAATTGCTCAACTGCTCTTTTTGACATTAATCTAAAATCTGCATGATTATAAACCGACTTAATCCCCATTATTTTCATTGTTTTATAAAAAAGTTTTGCAGTATTTCTTTTAAAAAAGGAATCTGTTCTTCTATCATTTCTAACGCCATATACAATATCATTCCCTTCATGATATTTATCTACCATAGCTTCAATCATATTAATATCATCTTGTAAATCTGCATCGATCGATATAATTATATCTGCAACATCTTTTACAGCAATTAATCCTGAAGTTAAGGCGTTTTGATGTCCAACATTACCGGCTAATTTTAGTCCGTTTGTATGTTTGTTTTCCTTGTAAAATTTTTCAATAATATTCCACGTATTATCTTTGCTACCATCATCGATATAAAAAACAAAACTATCTGAAGCAATTTTCCCTTTTTGAATTAAATTCTCGATAATACCTAGTAATGATGTGTTTGTAAGTTGTAAAACCTGCTCTTCATTATAACAAGGAACTACAATCGCTAATTTTTCCATCGAATATCCCCCTAACGATTTATCATAATATAACTGTATTCATTATATTTCTGGTTTTCTCAAGAAAACCTAACACATCTTTTACTCACAAAGAGAAAACAGTAATCATTCTTTTTTTGATTATAACATAAAATTTCCAAAATAATAGTATTTTTTTATTCTGACCAACAATTTACTTCTTTATTACTTGTTTATCGCATTTTTATTACTTTTTTATTGCTTTGTATTACTTTTATTGCTTCTTTTTTGCTTCTCTATTGATTCTCTACTGCTTCTCAATTGCTTCTCTATTGCTTCGCTATTAATTCTCTTTTACACTGTGATATTATTTTTTTAAATCGAGTAGGAGGGAGTGATTAACTCCCGTCCTCTCACAGCACCGTGCATACCGTTCGGTACACGGCGCTTTCAATAGTTGACATGCACAGACTGATAGGCTGTGGCTAAATCATAAAAGCCG